>VSKX01095121.1_pt1 | contig 21877 bp, 17 predicted proteins | sample 4799481 | NCBI WGS metagenome assembly VSKX01 (sample SAMN12179537, study PRJNA552185) | sponge metagenome | biome: deep-sea hydrothermal plumes; feature: spots directly above weak diffusing fluid; material: sea water; isolation source: sponge from the Swan site of a hydrothermal vent ...
AGGTGTTGATGCGGTTCAATAAGCCTAGAGGACATAAAGGCAAAGGAGCACCGAGTCTAAAATGGGCCTATCAATCGATAGCAAAGTTAGGTGGTTTTACTGATACAAAACGAACAGGTATAGCAAGCTGGACAGCGGTTTGGGAAGGTTGGAGTACATTACAATCTCATGTTGTAGGCTACCGAGTAGCGAAAGAAATGATCGCTGATGGTGAGAGCTTATGAGATCTGATCAAGAGACAGCCTCTACACAGTATCAAATCGAAAACAATTGATATATGAGTTACATCAAACATTATCATTTCAGACATACAAACTAATAGAGTGCCTTGATAATACCAATTACTGTAATTGGTAGAACACAATCAGAATTAGCAGAGACATTATTCTTTTGCTCTGTGACGCCTGCAATTAATGGTTCTGTCATTCATGCAAATTTAGGACAGGTTGAAAATTAACACTTAATCACTAACTTTTATCCCAAATTTGTTCCGCTATTTCTGTAGCCTTTTCCCAACGAGATAAATTCTCTAATGCCGGAGCTAATTTCGAACGTTCCGGTTTGAGTAAACTTGCAGGAAAGAGAGGTAACTTTTCAGGCCAAACGTAATCATTTAATAATAAGTTCGCGGCTTCACTATTATTGCAAACTAAAATCATGTCACACCCTGCATTCAAAGCTGCATCAGCACGTTGTTTAAAGTCACCAGCTATCGTAGCGCCTTCCATTCCTAAATCGTCCGAAAAGATTACACCGTCAAACCCAAGTTCGTCTCGAAGCACTGTTTGTAGCCAGTATTCTGAAAAACCTGCAGGATTAGGGTCAATTTTAGAATAGATAACATGAGCCGGCATAATGCCTTTTAGTTGCTTGTTTTCAATGAGTGACTTAAACGGCAGAATGTCATGTTCAAAAATCTCATTTTTAGAGCGCATATCGATAGGTAATTCGATATGTGAATCAGCTTGAACACTACCATGACCGGGATAATGCTTACCAACAGCCCCCATACCAGCTTTATTCATGCCATCAATAAATACGTTAGCAAGCTCAATAATTTCAGCTGGATTTGAACTAAAGCTGCGATTTCCAATAACGTCGCTAACATCATCGACATCAAGTACAGGCGCAAAACTTAAGTCGATATCACATGAAAGCAACTCTACAGCCATTAAAAAACCTAACTCTTTCGCCCATTTTTTGGCTTGAGTCAAATTACTACTTGCAGCAGGAAGAATTGAACCCATCGCAGGAATATGAGTAAAGCCTTCCTTAAATCGTTGAACACGACCACCTTCATGATCGACTGCAATAAGTATATTTGGACTCACTTCTCGAATTGAGATGACGAGTTCGATTAATTGAGATTTCGACTCGAAGTTACGAGAAAATAAGATAACACCGCCTACCATTAAGTGCTTAAGACTGGTTATTTCACTTGAGGTTAACTCCGTTCCTTCAAGATCTAGCATTAAATAACTCAAGATGTCGCTCCAAAATAAAAATAAAACTGGCTCATTAGGTCATATATTTTTGTGTTATTCAAATATTCAAACCCTGCTGACGTATTGTTGTACAACGAAATATCTCACTGATTAACAACAAAAGAACTAACTCGAAAAATTTTCATTAGAAAATCTAATGTTAATACTTCATGTCACTTATGTAATACTTACTGAATAAAATAAATAAGTAGTGTGCTATAACCGTCTTTGTATCACTGTTTGCAGAATATGTTTGAACAGATAGATATAAGGGAACACTCATTAATAAACTAAAATAACAAGATCAAATAATAGGCTTGCAAATATGATTAGTGTATTCGATATGTTCAAAATTGGCATTGGCCCTTCCAGCTCTCATACCGTTGGTCCAATGAAAGCTGGTAAACTTTTTATGCAACATGTTGCAGACAAAGGCTTACTTGAGCAAATGGACGAGCTTCGCTCAGAACTATTTGGCTCTCTAGGTCAAACGGGTAAGGGGCACGGTACAGGTAAAGCCGTCATTCTTGGTTTGATGGGAGAAAATCCTGAAACAGTCGACACGGATACCATTGACGCTACTCTTAAACAAGTTGCAGAGATAGAAAAACTAACCCTTGCCTGTGGTAGACAAGTCATTTTCACACGTGAAAATGGTGTTACTTACCATAGAGACTTAAGCCTACCAGCTCATGCCAATGCGATGACTTTGTACGCTTATTCTAAAGGTGTTTGTATACTTGAACGTTCTTACTACTCTGTCGGTGGCGGCTTCATATTAGACGAAGACGAAATTAACCAACAAGATGCTTCGCCAGCTACACCGATTCATTGCGCACCTTATGACTTTCATAATGCGACTGAATTACTCGAGCTGTGCAATAAAAACGGTTTGTCGATTTCATCTTTAATGCTGCAAAACGAATTAAGCTTGGCAACTGAATCTGAAATTAAAGATAAGTTGTGGGGAATATGGGAGACCATGAAAACCTGTATTGAAAAAGGTTATCATAAAGAAGGTTTGTTACCAGGCGGCTTGAAGCTGCGCCGTAGAGCACCTGCACTTTACCGACGATTGAAATCTGAAGGTAAACATTGTAACGATCCATTAATCGCCATTGATTGGGTTGATTTGTTTGCTTTATCGGTGAATGAGCAAAATGCGGCAGGTGATCGAGTTGTTACTGCACCGACTAATGGCGCCGCAGGAATTATCCCAGCGGTATTATGTTATTACGATACATTTGTTGAGCCTGTCGATGTTGATATCGCTTCACGCTTCTTATTAACCGCTGCGGCTATCGGGATTCTTTATAAAAAGAATGCATCGATTTCAGGAGCTGAAGTAGGTTGCCAAGGTGAAGTAGGTGTTGCCTGCTCAATGGCTGCTGGTGCACTGACCGAAATTATGGGCGGTACTATTGAGCACGTTGAAAACGCAGCAGAAATCGGTATGGAGCATAACTTAGGGCTCACATGTGATCCTGTAGGTGGTTTAGTACAAGTACCTTGTATTGAACGCAATGCAATGGGTTCAATTAAAGCAATCAATGCATCACGTATGGCATTAAAAGGTGATGGCAATCATAAAGTGTCGCTGGATAAAGTCATTAAAACAATGATGGACACAGGACAAGACATGCGCAGTAAATATAAAGAGACTGCCCAAGGTGGACTGGCTGTTAACATCGTAGAGTGTTAAGTTTATTCGATTAAATTGATATAAAAACCACCTTGATGGTGGTTTTTTATTGATGACTGATAAGTTACTTAATTGGTAAATCAATGCTTTCAAACATTTGGTCAATGAGATGTTGATCTCGAAGCGCTACCGCTTTTTCTACCATATCTCTCGTAAGATGCGGAGCAAAATACTCGATAAAATCATACATGTAAGTTCTTAAAAAGTTGCCTTTTCTGAAACCTATTTTCGTAGTACTGTGGGCAAATAAATGACTTGCATCTATCGCCACTAAGTCTTTATCAATAACAGGATCTATCGCCATGGTGGCAATGACCCCAACACCTAAGCCAAGTCGAACATAAGTTTTCAATACATCAGCACTGGTTGCAGTAAAGACGACTCTTGGTTCTAAACTCGCTCTTTTAAATGAACGTTCGATTTCAGATGCGCGGTCAAACCCAAAGACATAAGTGACAAGTGGATATCGAGCAAGCTCTTCGATTGTCATAGAGCTTCTTTGCGCTAAAGGATGATCTTTATTTACAACAATTGAACGATTCCAATGGTAACAAGGTAACATAACCAAGTCTGAATAAAGGTGCATTGCCTCAGTCGCAATAGCAAAGTCAGCATCACCACGAGCAGCAAGCTCGCTGATTTGACTCGGAGTACCTTGATGCATATGTAAGTTAACTTTCGGATAACGATCAATAAAGCCTTTAATAATATTAGGCAATGCGTACCGAGCTTGTGTATCCGTAGTAGCGATATTTAACTCCCCCTGATCGGGTTGAGTGTACTCTTCAGCAACTTTTTTAATACCTTCTACTTTACTCAATATATCGTTAGCAATATTGATTACTTGCTGTCCTGCTGGCGTGACGTGAGTCAAGTGTTTGCCGCTTCGACCAAATATTTGTATACCCAGCTCATCCTCGAGCATTCTCACTTGCTTGCTGATCCCTGGCTGCGATGTATACAAATTTTCTGCAGTGGCTGATACATTTAGGTTATGGTTTACAACCTCTGCAATAAAACGTAGTTGTTGCAGCTTCATTTGTAGCCCTCTGTGCGTCACTCCCTTTATCTACCGAGCAGACTGGAAAGTAATCAATTTTATTTATACCCAAAGGTTATAGTATATCTAAAAATTTATTTCAATTTGGAATATATCGTACATAAGACCGTTAAATTAGTCATTTATTCACAACTTTAGTTTTAATTAGAGAAATTTTATCTCGCACACTAGCGCCGCCGTGCAAGTTTAACGTAGAATTATCAATTCAATTTCAGTGAACGATAGCCAGTGTCGACCAATATACTGGCTAGATAATTAATTAAAACTTGAGAAATATTCAGCTGTCGTACAAGAATAAATTAATTGCTTAGATTCTTCTTATGCCTCAAGATCTGCGGCCGATAATAATCAGGTTGTTGTTAAAACAAATGGAAAAACTATGATATTTACCGTTGTACTCATTGTTATTAGTGCGCTGCTATTGCTCATTATTGGGATTAATATTTTTCAGCAACATAAACAACGAATAGAATCCGAACGCCGCGTACAACATCAACGTCAACGAGCTGTGATTGACGAAGCAGAAGCCGTATTAGATAACATCGCCTTATTTCCATGTTCGAATGATGTAATGATTGTGCTTTATCGCCGATTAGCAGAATCTGTAGAGATTGCTTCAAACGTATCACCACAGCAAAAAAAACAAGAATATCATCGTCGTCTTCTTGATTTACAAACTCAAATTCAGCAGCTTGTAAATAATACTACGAAACCACCTTCAATAGACGATATCCAAATACCTGACAATGATAAGCAGCTTATAACATTAGTCAAAATGTTGAAAAAATTGAAGGCTATATTGCGTGCAGAACACAGCAAAGGGAAAATAGAACCTAATATTTTTACCGTAGAAGAGAATCGAGTCAATAATATGCAGCTGCGTATCAACGTTGACGCTATGCTTGATCGCGCTAAAACAGCCAAAAACATGAAGCAATATGGTTCATCTAAACAATTAGCTCAAAAAGCATTAGCTACTTTAAATGCCATAAAACTCAAACATCCTGAAGATCCTTTTGTGCAAGTGAAACTGAAAGAGGCTAAAGCGTTAGTCGAAGAAATTGATGGTTCACAAGAGAAGTCTGCTCCCGCACCATCAAAAAAGTTAAACGAAGATACCGATATTGATGCACTCTTCCAACCAAAGAAAAAATGGTAATAAGCACAAAAAATAATATTCAGAGCTTAATACCAAAAAACAAAAGCACCTCAAAAGGTGCTTTTTGTTTTTAATAAGACGATTAAATCATTATTAGAATGTGTAACCAACGCTAACCATATAAACCCATGGGTCTACATCAGTTTCGATCGTCACTGGTGCATCACCTAAATTAAATTTAACGTCCGTTCCAATGTCTGCATACCAAACAGAAGCATTCACTAGCCACTTATCATTCAATTGATAATCAACTCCTGCTTGAAACGCTAAGCCCCATGAGTTTTCAATGCTAAGGTTTGTTAATGCACCATCTAAATCATTCGTAAATTCGTTATCGAAGAAGTTCGTAAAATTAACGCCAGCACCTATATACGGACGAAATTTTGATTCTGCATCGCCAAAATAGTACTGGGCAACAAGAGTTGGAGGTAACTGCTTAGTATCAGCAATTTTACCCACACCCTTTAAAGAAACATCATGTGAAAAAGGAGACGCTGCTAGTAATTCAACACCAAAGTTATCAGTTACCATATAACCAAAGTTCAAACCAAGCTGTGTGTTATTGCTAACTTGGAACTCTCCAAATCCAGCAACATCTTGGCTAGACTCATTTGGTGCAACTGTTGCAACCCCAACACGTACAATAATGTCTCCTGCTTCGTGTGCTTGAGCAGCAAAACCAGCAGAAAGAAGACCTGCAGCAATAAGACCTTTAGCAATATGTTTGTTCATCATTTAACTCCATTTAGGAAGAATTATTTTTATTTAGATATACATCTCATTTGCCTTTAATTTGCCAGATTGAGGGGTATTTGATTTTGATCCAAATCAACCATATTTCGTCACAAAATAGCCATTAACAAATAACATGATCGAGATCACAATAAATGAGTCATATTGACAATTTAATTCGGGTTTTTGACATTTACTGAAGTTAAAAGCTGTTTATGACAGAGATAAAAGAGAATATTTATAAAGCCAGTTTTTTTCTTTAACTCTTTGCTGAAAGGTAGTTACTTCACGTTTTGAATTATGAGTGATTTTTAACTTAAATAATGAATCCAGCCCAAAAGCAGATACGAACTGCACTTCTTCATTAACCAGTTTGACGCCAATCGCAGTTTCTTTTTCAGGCCAATAACTCATTGCCTCTTTTATTGAAGTGTAAGGCGCATCACCATTTTTCTCGTGCATTCTGGCTTGATTCTTTACAGACCAAGGCGATTCTGGCAGTAAATAAGTCAAAGCTTGTTCTATCTTTTTTTCAGTTTGAATCGAAATATCCAGCAGATCAAAATAAATAAAATCAATATCAGATAGAGCACTGTCTGTTAGACAATGCAATTTGTCCCATGCAAGGTTTCGAACAAAGCCTGCAGCAAGAAGGTGATCATCAATCTGAAACATCAACGCAACCTTTGATGCGGCTTTTAACGCACACATTCGCAGCTCGTCTTGCTCAATCCACAAGGTTAACTGCTCGGTGTAGTTATTTTCCATTCTAGGCATCTAAGCTATCACTCAAAAAAGCATGACTTCTTTCTAACCGATCATTACAAAAGCTTATGAAGTTAACTTCAGAGAGAGGTTTGGAAATAAAGAATCCTTGAATGGCGTAGCAATCGTTTTGTTGCAGGAAGTTGAGTTGATGTCTGTTTTCAACGCCTTCAGCGACGATTTTCATCCCTAAACTTTTCGCCATTGACTGAATAGCCTCAACTAATTGAGTCGCATCAATCTCATGAGGAATGTCGCTGATAAAGGAACGATCAATCTTTAATGTATCAAATGAAAAACGTCGTAAGTAACTCAAAGAAGAATAACCAATACCAAAGTCGTCTACGGCAAGTTTTACACCAATACCATGCAGAATATCGAAGGTTTGTTGGTTTTCTTTTGTGTGTTCTATCAATGTTGACTCAGTAAGCTCTAATTCAAGAGCTGATGCTGGAATCTGATGTAATGTTAACACCAGCTTTACATCATCAACAATTGCTTGACTGCGTAACTGTCTGCTGGAAACATTAACTGAGACATATTCTGGGCCATTCTCGATTTTCAACCATTGTTTCACTTGACCGCAAGCTTGATCTAACACCCACTCCCCAAATAGATTAATTAACCCTATGGACTCGGCAATAGGAATAAACTCATCGGGCGATACTTCGCCTAGCTTTTCATTTTTCCATCTCAGCAACGCTTCTGCGCCAATCACGCGACCTGAAAACCCTGAAATGATAGGTTGATAAACCACACGGAGTTCATCGCGACGTAATGCATGACGTAACTCATTCTCCATCACTAATCGTTCTTCAATCGCTAAGCTCATTGTGGTGGAATAGAATTTGTATGAATTACGTCCTGCTACTTTACTTTCATACATTGCTGCATCAGCATTTTTAGTTAGTGATTCATAATCAATCCCATCTTGTGGAAATTTAGCCAACCCAATGCTGCAGCCAACAACCACTTCATAATGTTGCAGCAAAATAGTTTTAGAGCAAACGCTAATCACTTGCTTAGCGATTTTTTCTGCATTGCTCACTGATTCAGGTGAGGATAAAATAACAACAAACTCGTCGCCTCCCAGTCGCCCTACTATGTCGGGAGATGAAACAACACTCTTAATTCTATGGGATATTTGTTTTAAAAGGTCATCTCCCGCATTATGGCCAAAGCTATCATTTACTTTTTTAAAGTCATCAAGATCAAGCAGCATCAACACCATTGATTCATGCGTTTGCTTGGCGATATTAATTGCACTGGTTAAACGTTCGAAAGCCATACTTCGATTAGGTAAACCAGTCAAATTATCAAAATTGGCTTTTTGATAAAGTTGATCCTGATAATTGCGTTGTTGAGTTAAGTTAGTGATAGAAGTTATCACGCCCTCACCTTCAGCAAAATCAACGATTTTTGATGATAGAGAGCACCATAAAATACTGCCTTCATCTGTACATAACTTAATTTCGAAGTTATCAACACGATTTTCACCTTTAAGCAGATCTAAAAATATCAAACGTTCTTTTATATCTACGTAAAAATCAGTGACGCATCGTTTTACTAAATCACTCCCTGAAGACAATAACTCTTCAGCTCTAGAATTCGCATAAAAAATGTTTCCCGATTTTGGTTGGCTGATAATCACTGCAATTGGAGCTGAACTGACAATTGAATGAAAGTGAGCTTGTGACTCAAGAAGTGACTTCCCTGTGCGCCATACACGGTTACTTTCTCGGTACTGCAACCAAAAACTAAAAATGATACTGAGTATAAACAGCACCAGAATAAACATTATTGATTTAATACCCTTGGTAGAGTTCAGCTCTTTCGAGCTGAGACTAATCCACAGATAATTATTTAAACTCGGTAACGGTGCACTGGTCACATTTTGATTTGAGCGGCTAACCATTCCTGTCGAATATAGTGGTTGAGCTAATCCATCCTGAACGCTAATTAAATAATCATTTTGTATATGTTCAGGTACAAGGTGGGATAGTAATTTAGGGAGAGCATAAACTGCACCTAGCGTGCCCAAGAATTTTTCATCTTTAAAAATAGGCACATAAAACTCAAAAGCGGCTTCTCCTTGTATGACTCGAAAAGGCTTTGTAAAGACAGTACGCTTTGTACTTTTAGCTAAACGAGAAGCTCTTTTAGGTTCAGGCAGTGACAAAGATAACCCTATTACCTGTTTGTTTGCTTCATAAGGAGCCGTATTTCGTATTACAAAATTTTCATCCGAAAGCGTAACGTTAATGAGGCTGGGGTGATCAACTGAGTACTGACTGACTTTGTTTACAAAATCGTCGCTGGATAATCGCTTTTCAGCCAATTCGACTGCAAGTATTTCCAGATAAGCCCGATTTGAATCCAGTTGGTTTTCAATTTCATTGATTACCGCAGACATATTTTGATTCAAGGCATTAGCATCTGATTGTTTATTATGACTCTGAACAAAATAAACTAATGAAATACAAGCCATTACAATTGCAATGGTTGCTAATACTGGCAATACCAATGTTGGTTTTGCCGGTTTAATAGAGTCTATGGCTCCTGTAGGTAATTCACCTTTGGCTAACTCAAATGTTGCCAGAGAACTAGCAGAAGATTTTGACATATGAAAATGATGATAAAAGGCGTAGGTTGCACCCAAAAATAATAATAAAAACGCAGCAATAAACAGTTGAAACATACTCGAATGAGTTTGTACTTCACCGTACGATTTATTGTACTCAGTAGCAATTTCCCAATATCCGCTAGCGAGATCTATTTTTCGAACCATCGCCGAACGCGAAAATATGTCAGGATCACCATAAAACACTTCGCCAGTATCGCTTCTAAGTGCAATATTCAATACGGAATCGTCATTGAGTAATCCAGATGTTCTCAGTGATGGCATAACATCAAGGACTACCGCAACCATTCCCCAAAGTTCATTGTTATGAAAAACCGGTAAACGTGCAACAAGACCTAACCCACCCTGCCTTAATTCATAAGGTACTGAATTAGTCACCTTTCGAGAATTAATCGCTTGATTAACAGCAGAGAATACAACCGGATCTGTAGGCTCTAGGAGATTATGCCCGATTGCGTTTATATTCTCATCGAGTGGAAATACATCAGAAACAATGCAATTTGGCGCGATACTAAATGCCCTTACACCTTCATTGGACTTATAAAGCGCTGACATTAAATGATGTATGCGCTGTTTACTCTGTGCACCGAAGTCACTATCTACTTCTAACTCAGTTTCAATTGCTGTGGCTAAACCTTGGACAAGATGAAATCGTTTAGAGATAAGATCATTTAAACTAGACACTTGTTGATTGAGTTCTGTTTCAGAAGAAGCATGGTGGTTGTCAAACAAATAATCATCATACCAATGAGTTACTTGCTTCCAGATAATTACTGAAAAGCATAATATAAATATTGATACGATTTTTTTATTAAAAAACATAGTATTAATTATTCATCTTTGAAAAATGTGTAGCCAATAAACAATCAAATTAATACTTAGATATTTATTCAATTACTCGCCTGAAGACGCCATTATAACGAATTTTAATAAGATGATGTACACTTTAGACTGTGTGCACTAAAGATAATAATTACAGTTCAGTGACTGCAACAGCACAATTCCTCGCCCTATAAAAGCGAGGAAATGCTTTATAACCGTGAAATCTTTATGCGCATCAACCTTTTACCATTTTCATCAAAATTTCTACGGTAAACTTGCCGTTATTAATAATCTGATAGCGATCATAGGTTTGAAATAGCAAACGATTTTGATTTTTAATCAAAGCTACAACACCGTAATTTACCGAATCATCAATGCTTTTTGCAGGAAGAATAAACTTAAAAGGTATTGGTGCTCTAGCCACATTAAAATTCTTTTGAGCAATAATGACGCCTGGAGTATCCAAATCAATAATCGCGATAGTGATTTTACTACCTTCCGGCAACATCACTCGTTCGTTATAACCAGCAGCGCCATTAATAACAATTGGTGGTTCATCTTTTACCGTCACACAAGCCGCTAAACTTGTTAAGATAAAAAGTATGATAAGTTTTCTCATTTTTTCACTTCCTCTGTCATTCTTAGTAAACCTTCTTGTGCAGCAGAAGCTACCAAGTCTCCATTTTGGTTAAAGAATTGTCCTTTCACAAAGCCTCTGCCCCCACTCGCATTTGGGCTCTCGATGCTAAATAACAACCATTCATTCAAATTTACGTTTCTATGGAACCACATCGAATGATCGATTGTTGCCATTCTCATTCCTGGAGTAAAAAATGACACGCCATGTGGCTGAGCGGCTGTAATCAGAAAATTAAAATCTGAAGCGTAAGCCAATAAATAATCATGAATACAAGAATTATCAGGCATGTTGCCGTTAGCTCGTAACCAAACATAACGTACGGGCTCAGTGACTTTAGATGAGAACGGATTAGATGGTTCTACAAGTCGCATTTCTAGAGGTGAGTCAGCCATAAACTTATCTAATAATGCTTTAGGCATTTTATCAGCCATTGATTCAGCGAGTTGCCGTTGATTCATTAGACCTTCAGGGCCTTTAACGTCTGGCATCGCATCATGATGTTCAAAACCAACTTCAAGTTCTTGAAATGAACAACTCATATAAAAAATAGGCCGACCATTCTGTATAGCTTGAACTCGTCTGGCACTAAAGCTGCCACCATCACGCATATTTTCAACATCATAAATAACAGGTTTGTTATGATCACCGGCGCGTAAAAAGTAAGAATGTAAAGAATGCACACGTCTATTCGAAGGAACGGTTTGCTTTGCTGCAGACAAAGCCTGCCCCATAACTTGTCCACCAAATAAATGCCCAAAGCCAAGATCTTGACTTTGTCCTCTAAACAAACCCATTTCGATTTGTTCCAAAGATAATAAAGATAAAAGGTTATCCAAAGCCTTGCTCATAAAATCCCACTAAATACATCAACATGAAAAACAAGATTAACTCAAATAGTTTATCGACACTACGAATAATTACCTTTCACATTATTACAGCCAACGCGTACAATCCCATTTCCGAATGTAAGAAGAAAAACACTAGATATGACACCTTGGTTGATAGCAATACGCCCTAAAACGCTTTTCGCGGCACTTAGTCCACTGATCGTCGGTAATTGCCTAGCTTTTGCACACGAAAACTTCAGTTTTTTTATCGCCGTAATCTCGATTATTTGCGCACTTTTATTACAGATTGTCGTTAACTTAAGTAATGATTATTCAGACTTTGTGAATGGTGTTGATACTGAAGCTCGATTAGGACCTGATAGAGTTTGTCAGACTGGTCTATTGACCCCAAAACAAATTAAATTCGGTGTTTTTATTAGTTCGACACTAACCATCCTGACAGGGCTAATACTCGTTAATTCAGGCGGTTGGCCGATATTTGTTTGTGGCTCATTATCACTCGTCTGTGCAATCGGTTACAGCTGTGGCCCTAAGCCGCTTGCAAATTTTGGTTTTGGTGAGGTTGCTGTATTTACTTTTTTTGGACTTGTGGCTGTAATGGGGAGCTATTACTTACAGACTCATCAAATTAGCCTTCAATCTGCTGTTATGGCTTGCTCAATAGGGTTATTCAACGCTGCAATAATGTTTGTGAACAACACAAGAGACATTGAAACTGACAAGCAAGCAGGCAAGATGACACTTGCAGTTAAGCTTGGAAAAGAAATGTGCACACCTGTTTATCGCTCATTTCTATACGTTGCTATCGCGATTACCGTAACTGGATTTTTATTAGGAATATTGCCTGGCTGGCCTGCTTTTCTATCAGGATTATGCTTTGTTTATGCTCGTAAATTGGCAGATAAATTTGAAGACGCAAAGGGTTCAGGATTTAATTCAATTTTAACTAAGACAGCGTTATTAACATTTTTATTCAGTAGTTTATTTTGTCTCGGTTTCGTGATTAACTTCTGCCTAACGATCAAATCATAAAGCTGCTGGCTACAATGGAGTGACCATCATAACTATATCAGGTGCTAGAGCTAGCTCTATTTCTGGTATTAATTTAGGTGTTGCACTGACAAAACCTTGTTTCCTTCGAGTGTAAGGTGTTACTGAATGCTTTGCGCTAGGAGCTGTTTCAGTATTTTGGGAGCTAGAAGGTGACCTTAGATCTAAAATATTCTCATAACGGCGCCTTTGGTCAGCTCTCTTTGAATTCTGTTCTTGATTTATGAATTCAGATTTCTTTTTGAGGTAAGGTGTCACTGTCGATTTTAGGGTTTCATCTGAAAAGCGTTCATTAATTGACCTCTCATCAGACAAGAGCTGAAACCTATTAGCGTAACTTAGGACTTCTTCATTTTTTATAAACTGATCTGCAACTTGCCACTTTATAAAGAAAAAATCTTTTATTGCTTTTTTAAAATCAAAAGTACCAATGCTTGGTGATATAAAACAAAGCGTTATTTTAGGGTTGTTTTTAGCCGCTGCTATATCAAACATTTCACTTTTGAACAATTCACTACCGAAGATTTTTTGAACAGATTTTTCTACTATATTTAAGTCTCTATTTTGTAATTCTTGTGCAGAATCAAATGCGATAGCGAGTGTATTTTGGCCCTGCAAATAACTGTGTGGTGTATTATTAGTTAATCCCCCATCAGTCAGGCTAGCCCTTCTTGTATTACTTGAGTCGCTTCCATATTGACCACTACCAAAATACTTAGAATCTATTTCAACGCTTCTCATCCCTATGGGGCTGGTACAACTGGCTTTAACCGCTAAATATATCGGCAAATCAGGTGTTTTTCTTGCTGACAACTCCGTTTCAACATTTTTGTTCATGGTTGCAACTATCACAAGTCGCTTTAGGTAAATAGCATCTAACGCTGAGTCATCGGGTTTAGCTTGGTGACTCTTCAGTATATCTAACTGCCTAAATGTAAGAAATTTCAGACTATTACCATCGATTTTTTCTTTAGGGATCTCGCTTTCATTTTCATCAAGCAGAGGATAGTCACATTCACAAAGGATATTTGCGATCTCATGAACATGCTTTTGTAATGGGGTTGATATAACACTAATTGCAGCAGCTTCGATAGAAGCTTCATTAAATTGTAATTCTTCGGCTAATATCCAATCAGAAACTTGTTGATGCGTCATACCGCATGCAATTGCAGTTGCAATTAATGAACCCGCTGAAGCACCCGAAGTCTCTTTTATGGTTTTAAGTCTCTCAGTACCCAACACCTGCACCACACCAGCATAACTTACCCCTTTAGCTCCCCCTCCTGAGAAACATAAGGCATCATAATCTTTATGTAATTTTTTACCTGAATAAATTTTTGAAAGCTTTTCATCATGTAGCTTTAATACCGCCTTACTGTTTAACTCGTCTAAAAACTCTGGGCAAGTAGGTGTTCGATTAGCGGTAATAAACAAAAAATCATTATTTTTTTTTACAGATTCAGTTATAAAATTCACACTCGTTACTTTGCTATTCTCATTAAAATCAACGCTATAACATTGTTCATTAACTTTAAACGTCTGACGACCACTTCGCTCAAGGCCATTTTCAGCGATAGCTTCACTCAAAGATACTGACAAAGGTGTTGAACTCACGGTCATATTGATAATATCGATTGAAATAAGATTAATACTAACTAACCAACGCTAAAAGCCCTAAGACATAAAGCCGATTTAATTTAGAATTTAAGAAGGCTTCTTGATTTTAGGAAATGTAAGTAGCTGATCATAAGTTATTTTACATTTCCTAGAATAAACTTATTAGCTCCTATCTATGCTATTCATTTTTTCAGTTGAAGAAGCCATTTTTAAGCTAAATACAGTTATTAAAGCTTTTAGTCAGCCTATACTCTAACCTGCTTCCGACAAGCATTACTCCATTCAAGATGGAACTTTTCGTTTTCAGGTTTATCCTGTCGTTGATAAGTATGCGCACCAAAGAAATCACGTTGGCCTTGCAGTAGATTTGCAGGCAAAGTGTGGCTACGAAAGCTGTCATAATAGGACAGAGCAGAACTAATACAAGGTACTGGAATACCATTTGAAATCGCGAATATTGACGCTGTACGCCAGTCATTTTGCAATTCAGATAATTCTTGTGCAAAGTTTTGTGAAAGCAACAAATGAGGAAGTTCTGCATCTTGCTGGTAAGCCTGAGTAATCGACTGCAAGAACGTTGCTCGAATGATACAGCCAGCGCGCCATATTTTAGCAATTTCAGCAAAGTTCAATTTCCAACCATGTTCAGAAGCAGCCATATCCATAAGCTGAAAACCCTGTGCATAGCAGCAAATTTTTGCGCAATATAATGCTTTTTCTAATGATGAAATAACTTGATCTTTATCGCCATCAGTAAGCACGCTGATTACTGGGCCATAAAGTTTTTTACTGAGTTGTTGCCTTAATGGTTTCTGATTACTTACAGCGCGCGCTGAAACCGCTTCAGCTATCGTTGGGGCTGGCGCTCCAATTTGCAAGCTGCTAACCGCGGTCCATAAACCGGTGCCTTTTTGCCCAGCTTTATCTAAAATCATTTCGACTAACGGTTTGCCTGTTTCTGGATCTGATTGCTGCAAAATATCAGCACTTATCTCCATTAAATAACTGTTTAAACGGCCTTCATTCCAACGTTCAAATATTCGACCAATTTCATCTGCTGACAACCCACACCCTGTGCTTAGGATATGATATGCCTCACAAATGAGCTGCATATCTGCATACTCAATACCGTTGTGAACCATTTTCACGTAATGCCCAGATCCCGCATCACCTATATATGTAGTACAAGGTTCCCCATGCTCGACTGTATCACCAGGTTTAGTACGTTCAATAGGTAGACCTGTTATCGGATCAACTTTTGCAGCGATAGCCTCCCACACAGGAGAAATTCGTTCCCACGCTTTAATACTGCCGCTAGGCATCAGTGATGGACCAAATCGAGCCCCAACTTCGCCGCCTGAAACCGCGGAGCTAAAAAACAAAAATTGACCATTGTATTTAGCTTCACGCTCAACAGTATCAGTCCATAAACTGTTACCTGTATCAATAACAATATCGTCTTCACTAATACCAGCGTTAATCAGCGCTTGGCAAACACCGTCGACAGGTTTACCTGCAGGCACTGATAATACAATCATTTTAGGAGAACGTAACTGCGATATTAGATATTCAATCGACTCGCATCCAATAACTCGAGGTGTATTTTCCTCGGGTGAAAAAATCTTAACTTCTTCTTTTGATTGTTCAATTAAAGCATTAATTTTGTCACTATCGAGATCAAACGCCGCAATGCTGTAGCCATTATCCGTGATATTTAAAGCAAGATTTTTACCCATCACACCAAGGCCTATAACTCCTATATCCATGTGACTACTTTGATTCGACATTATTATTTTCCACCAACGGCTAACTAAGCTCAATAAATTCGCGCGATTATAACGCTAAGCATAAAAAAACTCTATTGCATACGATTGGAAAGAGAATTCTCAAAACCAATAGCTATTTAACCCCTGCTGACGCAGGTCTTTTAATTGTTTTTCCATATTTATCTTTTTTATAAACAAGAATATCGGGCCGACTATGGCTTTTAAGAAAGTCAAAACCATCATCTGACGTTGCTTTTTTCATTCGAGGAATCGTGAGCGAATCGATTCCCGATGGTGTGACAGCTTTTGGTGTAATTGAATGTGAAGTATCAGAAGATGGACTCGATATAGGGCTAGCACTTGGAGGAGAAATTGATAAAGCTAATGTCGGTGGAAATCGCCGCTTAAACCCATTTAATGTTGTTCTGTCCTCGATATCATATGAACCACATAGATCTGAACTTTCATAATCACTGCTACTGCTTTGCATCAATTGATCTAAATTCGCTTCTTCTCCGCTATCGTCAATGCCTGCTTGCTCAGCAGATAAATCAATTTCATTGGCAACTCTATCTAAATTAGACAATGAATCTGAAGGCAGATAACTTTCCAAACAAATACCTCTGCCTTGTTCAAATTCAGCAAACTGCTTCATGGCGTTTAACATTAATAAATAGAAATCAGATTTCGCTTTTTTCAAATCAAAAGTAGAAATGTAACTATCCAGTAAAAACAAAATCACTTTCGGATCGGCCTTTGCCGCCTTTATATCGAATCTTTCAAACTTATAAACAGGAGCTCCAACTAAAGTTTGCATAAGAAACTCAGAAAATGAAAATTTACTCTCCTTCATTCTCTTATCTGCCGTTGTAAATGCAATAACGAGTTTCCTTTCGCCTTTGATGTATATGTAAGGAGTATTATTAGTTATCCCACCATCGGTTAAGGAAACTGTTTTCTTTAAACCAGCTGAGAAAGTTGATGATCTTGTATCAAAAACTTTTGTTTGAACCTTAACCCCTCCTATTTTATAAGGAAAACCACAACTTCCTCTTACCGCAGTTGCAATTGCCATATTAGGAGAACATTTTGACGAGAGTTCAATTTCTTCTTTTTTATCAAACGTCGCAACAATAACCAAGCGCTTGAGTTTCAATTTAAAGATTTGTGGTAGTTCAGACTTACTTGTGTGAGTCCTTAACAATTCATGCTGCTCAAATGTTAAGTAATTAAGTGCTGTCTCAATCTCAACAGTATCAAGCTTGTTCCCATATTGATCGACCAAAGGAATATTGTGTTTTTTTAAGAAATTTTGAATCTCTAAAACATATTTACCTAAGCATATTTTTATCGCGGCTTGCACATTACTGGTAATAGAGTTAGCTGAGATTTCTGCAGGGAACTCTGAAAAAAAAGTTGATATTTGCTCAACAGTCATTCCAAATGCGATGGGAATTGCAAAGATAGCACCTATCGAGCTACCAGAAATTTCTTTAATATCATTTATTAATCTGTCGTTGCCTAGCTGCCTTAACACCCCACAGTAAGCCACGCCTCGAGCTCCTCCACCAGAAAGACACAGCGCATCATAATGCAGATCACTTTCAAAACTGCCAATGTGCTCTTTTATTTTTTTATCAGCATACGACTTTAATACTTCACTAGAATTCAATATGTGAACAACTTCTTTAAAAGTTAATGTTTTTTTAGGGCAAAATTCTTCAACGCTGATTTGAGCTTCAACATGAAAGCTCGAGAAGGAGTCAATGGCGATATTGAGACGTTTAGTTAAATCTAAATCCGCGTTTCCATACTCATCGAAATGAATAAAGTATGATTGACCACCGAACTGAATACATTTGTTACCCACTCTTGAAATATCTTTAGCATTGATACAATCGAAAAGAGTTTTATTTGCTGTAGTAATAGATGAATCAGTATTGAACGAGCAAGCGGCCATAAATTATTACCTAGAATGCTAATAATTATACATAACACTATTTACAAATGATAATCAATATCATGAACGATATTTAATCTGCAGCCGTTTGATAAGATGGCGTTTAAAAAATATACCGAAGAAAGGTAGCTTTTTTATAAATGCATCATGATGTCAACCCTCACAACTTTACCTTTACGTAAACTTCCTGTACCTTTCATTTAAATAGTTTTTAAACGGTAGTTCGATGAGCATAATCAGCAATTCCCCTAGTAGTTACTCTATTAGTGACTTATCAAAAGAGTTTGATATTACCACTCGTAGTATCCGCTTTTATGAAGATCAGGGCTTGCTTAAGCCTAAACGCCGCGGTCAAACTCGTGTTTACAGCCTCAAAGATAAAGTGCGTTTAAAGTTGATTCTCAGAGGTAAACGTCTGGGGTTTTCATTAGCTGAAACTAGGCGTTTATTTGAAATGTACGACACAGACAAAAGCAGTACTTCACAACTCAGCACAATGCTCGATTTAATTGAAGAAAAGAAAGCCGCATTACAGCAGCAAATGGATGATATTAAAGTTGTGTTAATGGAATTGAATTCTGCTGAACAGCAATGCCTCGCGTCATTGAGCAATGACAAAAATAGTTAACTATTCACTTTAAAGACAAAATCACAGGACCATACTATGAGCGCATTATACTCAAGCCTAAATTTCGGACTTGGCGAAGAAGTTGATATGCTGCGTGATGCAGTACAACAATTTTCCACGAATGAAATAGCCCCACTTGCTGAAAAAGTTGACCAAGAAAATGAGTTCCCTAATGAACTATGGACAGTATTTGGTGATATGGGTTTACTCGGTGTTACGGTCGACGAAGAGTTCGGCGGTGCTAAAATGGGCTACCTTGCCCATGTTATCGCGATGGAAGAAATCTCGCGCGCATCTGCGTCAATTGGCTTGAGCTATGGTGCCCATTCAAACTTGTGTGTAAACCAAATTAATCGCAATGGCACTGCTGAGCAAAAAGCTCAGTATTTACCAAAACTTGTTAGTGGCGAACACGTCGGCGCGTTAGCAATGAGCGAGCCAAATGCAGGTTCTGATGTTGTTTCAATGAAACTGCATGCCCGTAAAGAAGGTAACAAGTTCATCCTCAATGGCAACAAAATGTGGATCACCAATGGCCCTGATGCTGATACTCTTGTCATCTATGCGAAAACTGATTTGGACAAAGGCGCTCACGGAATTACCGCTTTTATAGTCGAAAAAACCTTTAAAGGTTTCTCTACAGCACAAAAACTCGACAAACTCGGCATGCGTGGTTCTAATACTTGTGAGCTTGTTTTTCAAGATTGCGAAGTCCCTGAAGAAAACATTCTGGGCAAATTGAATGAAGGCGTTAAAGTACTCATGAGTGGCCTAGATTACGAGCGCGTAGTGCTCGCTGGCGGTCCACTCGGTATTATGGCGGCTTGTATGGATATCGTAGTGCCTTATGTACATGATCGTGTTCAATTCGGCAAATCCATTGGTGAATTCCAGTTAGTACAAGGCAAGCTTGCTGATATGTATACTCAAATGAATGCTGCCCGTTCATACGTTTATGCAGTTGCAAAATCATGTGACCGTGGTGAAACCACTCGTAAAGATGCCGCTGGTGCCATTCTTTTCAGTGCTGAATTAGCGACTAAAATGGCACTCGATGCCATTCAACTTCTCGGTGGTAACGGTTACATTAATGAATATGCGGCTGGCCGTTTACTTCGTGATGCAAAACTTTATGAAATTGGCGCAGGTACTTCGGAAATTCGTCGTATGCTGATTGGTCGTGAGCTGTTTAACGAAAGCAAATAACTGATAAAAATTTAAAACAAAGGTGTGATTATCAATATTCACACCTTTTGCTTGATACCCATAGTCAATGAAGATGCTTGATTTCAGCGAGATTGATTAAGGGTATAACCTTTTAGAAGGATTTAGACAGTGACACAATTTACCAGTCGAATTAATACTCGTAGCGACGAGTTTAAAAATAAGCACGATGACATGACCAAGTTGGTTGATGATCTTCACATCAAGCTTGCAAGTATTCAACAAGGTGGTGGTCAAGTATCAATGGACCGTCACCTCTCACGCGGAAAACTCGCTCCACGAGACCGAATCGAGAAGCTGCTTGACCCCGGCGCACCTTTTGTTGAACTTTCACAATTTGCTGCTTATGAAATGTATGACGCCAATATTGCTGCTGCTGGCATTATTACGGGTATTGGCCGTGTAAGCGGTGTTGAGTGCATGATTGTTGCTAACGATGCAACGGTAAAAGGTGGCACTTATTATCCTCTAACGGTAAAAAAACATATTCGCGCTCAAGAAGTTGCTGAGCGTTGTCACCTACCTTGTATTTATCTGGTCGATTCTGGCGGTGCTTTTTTACCATTACAGGATGAAGTTTTCCCAGATCGTGATCATTTCGGTCGTATTTTCTACAACCAAGCAAAAATGTCCGCGAAGGGCATTCCACAAATTGCTGTGGTTATGGGCTTATGTACCGCAGGTGGTGCTTACGTGCCAGCAATGGCTGACGAGTCAATCATTGTTAAAGAGCAAGGCACAATCTTTCTTGCTGGTCCGCCATTAGTTAAGGCCGCAACAGGTGAAGAAGTCACCGCTGAAGAACTTGGCGGCGCAGAAGTTCACACTAAAATTTCAGGTGTGGCCGATCATCTTGCTCAAAATGACGAACACGCTTTAGAATTGGCGCGCAATGCCGTTTCAAGACTTAACCGCAATAAACAAATTGAAAACAACCTTTCAGCTGTTAAACATCCAAAGTACGACCCAAAAGAACTCTATGGCATTGTCGGTACGGATCTAAAAAAACCATTCGATGTAAAAGAAGTTATCGCACGAGTAGTTGATGATTCTGATTTTGATGAATTTAAAGCCAATTACGGTGCGACACTAGTTTGTGGATTTGCTCGCATTTTCGGTCACCCAGTCGGCATTATTGCCAATAATGGGATTCTATTCTCAGAGTCGGCACAAAAAGGTGCTCACTTTATTGAGCTGTGCTGTCAACGTAAAATCCCATTACTTTTCCTACAAAATATTACTGGCTTTATGGTAGGCAAAAAGTACGAGCATGAAGGCATAGCCAAACATGGTGCGAAAATGGTAACCGCCGTTTCTTGTGCAAATGTGCCAAAGTTCACCGTTCTTATTGGTGGCAGTTATGGCGCTGGAAACTACGGTATGTGTGGCCGAGCATTCGACCCAACCATGATGTGGATGTGGCCAAATGCTCGCATTTCAGTCATGGGCGGTGAGCAAGCCGCTGGCGTATTAGCTACCGTAAAAAAAGACGGCTTAGCGCGCAAAGGCGAAAACTGGACGGCAGAACAAGAAGCTAACTTTAAAACACCAATTGTTGAGCAGTACGACAAAGCCGGTCACCCATATCATGCCAGTGCTCGTTTATGGGATGACGGAATTATCGACCCAGCTCAAACACGTGATGTCGTAGGTTTAGCCTTATCTGCTGCACTTAATGCACCGATTGAAGAAACACGCTTTGGCGTGTTCCGCATGTAATTTGAAGGTAAATATAATGACAACAACAACTATCTTCGAAGACCAACATTATCAGCACAT
>VSKX01042053.1_pt1 | contig 21798 bp, 6 predicted proteins | sample 4799481 | NCBI WGS metagenome assembly VSKX01 (sample SAMN12179537, study PRJNA552185) | sponge metagenome | biome: deep-sea hydrothermal plumes; feature: spots directly above weak diffusing fluid; material: sea water; isolation source: sponge from the Swan site of a hydrothermal vent ...
ACTCCCTAACATCAAACCGTTCGCCATTGCAATCTCAAAACGTGCGGTAAACTTCAGCGTTCGCTGTACGTAGCTCTGGGGGTTGTCCCTCAGCGGAAAAAACCATATGAATCTACATTATTTCCTCTATCTCTTGGTACACTTAAATAGATCATAGCTCATTCAATACGTGCGTTATGATTTTTTGAACATACGTACCCCCATGTCGAAAAAAGTCGCCCGCACCGGTGAGAATGGGTTAAAAAAACTCAGATTTCGACCCGTCGCAAAACTCCAATCAAAACACATCATTGGAAAAAGAGTTGCTGAATGCATGCTTTAGTTTTGAAATTTGGTTATCCGAACACAAGTTATAGGATTTTAAAGATAGTTGCCAAAATAGCCCATTTTCAGAAAAAAACACCAGGCGCCTTTGTTTTTGTCATTTTGAAGGATATTGACCAGTCACAAAACTCCAATCAAAACACATAATTGGAAAGGCATTTCAAAGAGCTGCTGAACTTTAGTTTTGAAATGTGTCATCCAAACACAAGTTATATGCTCTCAAAGATACCTGGCAAATGAAAATGGGCTACGTGTATATGTACTTATTGGGACTAGCTGCTGATAACATAATTTTGTATGCAGCTGCTCGATGAAGTACTCGAAGTCCTGGACCCTGACCTGATGTTTGATACACCCAGTTTGGAGGAGGTGGGTATTCACTCCGGCCACTAGCTATGATATGCACTCTGTTTTACTGATCGATTGCAGGCTTCCAACAGTGGAATTGAATCCCTTTCTTCTATTTCCTCACATAATGAAGAGGAAAAAAGTGCTGAAAAAATTAGCGATGTGTTTTCACCAACCCAAAGTGTACCCTCTCCAATTAAGTAAGTTTATAATATGACGCTAGCGTCACAACGTTGGAATAGAACATTGTTCTAATCGAGCATTTCCTGACGCTAGATGCTACGTTGGGTCCAGCGTCATTTTATAAACCAGCCTTGAGCCTCCAGCCACTTACAGTATATCATTTGAGTGCATGCATGTTCTACCATCTTATAGGCAACAAGACTCCCCTCCGCAAGCCACAATGCTGTACAAGTTTCCGCTCATGAAGACACAAGAGGAGCATGAGAGAGAGAATATGATGGTAGCCAGTCAGCAAGTGATATCTGCCTCTCAGCAGTCTCGAGTAGACCAAGTCACTCGGGACCTTGTACAGTGGATGAGAGATATGGTAGGCATCTCAATGCAGGCACACACACACCATACTGACAGTAGCTAGATAAGTCAATCGGCATAATTATGTTTATTGAAAGTGATTATTCATAAGTTGTTTCGTACAGGATAAAAATGAAGACAATAACAATGAGATAGATGAATCGATGATCAAAAGTCTCTTCAATAGCGACTGTGAATCAAGAGTAAGAAGTTTCCACCCTCACTACTCTGTTTTATATTTGTATTGACAACTTCTTCTCTAAATTCCCAGCCTTCCCAAATGGCCCCCATCCATGTGGTGGAGCTTGTCAGTGTACCAGCAGAGTTACGAATGGAGTCCAGAGATTGCAGTCACAATGGTAGCTACTTCTGCAGACCATCTTCCAAGTACAGCAGTCCTGAGAATGAGTATGTGTATGGGAGCAGTCGACTGAGAGGACACACCTACTCCCATAGGGTGAGTGCACGAGTTTGCTGTGACTACATTAATTGAGTTGTTGTGAGAAAGTGGGCAACTTTATTACATTATATCAAGTGTTTAAGGTTGCAATGGATTTGGCGTGTAGTACGTACATGTGTATGTAAAACTTGCATGTAAAGAACGTGCATGTAAAACTTGCATGTAAAACTTCCAACTAGTAAAATTACGTAACATACGTAGGTACATAAGCGTAGATCCAGTCCGGAGCAACGTACAGTTGTTAGTATGCACTTAACTTTTGTGGTTAACTACCAGTACGCATGCCATTGGCAGTGTACATGTTCTATATAATTATATACCGTACTCGCTCGAAAGTACGACCACATCCGAAATAACGAACGCCCACCCTCCTTTTAGCCCGAAGTTTCACCTGAAAGCATTTTTGTTGCAATTGTACGCCCACCTAAAAATAAATTTACTCAGCATGCGCAATCATTTTATGCACGTGTAGGCGTGAAAGAAACCAAGACAAGTTGTGTTGTAGAAACTGTTGCTAGAGCATATAAATCATAGTCACAGTTCAATAATTTTAACAATTCAAAATTCAACTAAGTGATTCTGGGAGATTCCCCCTCTTCATATAGTACCTCTATGGTTACTTTACAAGCCCCGTTCGAAAGAACGCCCACCCCAGAGTTTGGTGTAAAAGTAGAGTAATTTAAGATGGGCGTATTCCACACACCCTCACACTGTGCTAGACGGTGTGCAGCACAAACTAGACTACTCTCATACTCTGCACGTCATTATTCCAGGGGCCCGAAGAGCATCGGTACGTGCGTACCAAGTATGGAGCGTGGTACCTACCAGTAGTCCTGTGGCAGTTCAGACACGAGACTGAGGTGTGTTATTACTGATGTAATTACCGTAGGTATGTTTGGTATTAGGTATTAATATGTAAAGTCATCCTGCTAGTGTAACCCAATCCACCACAACGAATCAACGACCCATGCATTTAGTCTCCCTTCCTCCTCCACACACAGCCACTGAGAGACCCCAAGGAACAAACTGCTGAGATTGACTGTGAGGAGGCCATGAAGAGTCTGGCAATGGACACAGCACTCACTGACCTACACGGGGCAAAGACATTCAAGGATTTCATTCTTACTAAGAAGAAAGGGTCAAGAGTGCCCGTATTTCTCCATGGAGTTAACTCGAACAGTCATAGACAACAATCATGATGATTTTTTACTTGTTAAAACAAATAATGTTCACCAATTGAAGCAATTATCAATTTTATTGACCACTCTGTGGTTAACTAAAGAGGGGTGGGGCTGGTATGCAGTATTGTTTATACTGCTGAGCGGTTGTTTAATCCTACTGAGATTTTAAGGTGTTGAGGTAATACAAAAACTATAAGGTAGCCGGTGAGTCCTGTCTAGTCAAGCCATCGCAATCTATGCAGCAAGTAAGTAAGAATTATTGCTAGTAAAGCACTACAAACCGCAGCCTGACCACAGCTAGCCCAGGTCTATCTCTCGTTTTGTAAACTTTTTCTGTACACACTACCTGAATGTATTTTACAAGCTGTTTTTCTAGCATTAAAATTATACCTGCAGAGTGTTTAACATACAGTGTTTTACTAGATTTGAGCATTTAATTAATGGTAGCTGGTACCAAAAGGTATGTCCATGTCCATGCAGAATGCTAGTGTGTCTAGTTTTATAGCTTGTGGCAGAATACAAAATAATCAATGCTTGTGCTGTACTTTTATTGTTACAGCTGGCGGGCCACAAACTAAGCTACCATGAGCACCCTAACTTTTAGACTAAGAACAATGGTGTTTGTTTATTGGCTGTTGCTAACTGTTGTTTCTATTGCCTGTGGCAATACTCCAAACACTGAGAGCTCGGCCAGTTTCATATCACTACCTTCTACAAGCTTCACACAAGGCAGACTACTAACTACAGTCCAACCTAGGGATGGCGAATCAACCTCAATCTTCGAAATCAACTATAACACCGACTGTCCAGAAGATACATTCGCTATTAACAGATCGAATGGAGAGCTATCGATAGAGAGAACTATAGAATTCAGTGCGGGGGCCCCACAATGTCGAGCTACTACACAGGGTGACTTCATTGTATCCATTCGTACGTTCTACTGCACTGTGATAGAGAGCAACTCCTATGGGCTCCCTGTTGTCATAGATGTCATCCCTGTTTTGGATACAACTCAGCTCGTGTTTCCACAAACATTCTACAGTGGTGTCGTGGTCGAGGGGGTGGAGAATGCCACCCTAATGCTGATTGACAATGCCACCCCCTTGACTGCACACACAGTCCCTACTCTGGGGCTGCTCAGCCCCCAGTACAGAATCACAGGTGACCACGCAGACAGTTTTGCAGTGTACACACAGCGCTTAAGGTGTGAAGCGTACCCGAGAATAGTAACTACACGCGAATTGCAAAGGTCTGCAAATTCTGACATCAGTATTTCTTTAGAAGCCTATTTTGATGATGGATTAATGTTGTTGACTACCACAACCATAAACATTGAAATCCTTGATGCCAATGATCAAAGTCCACGGTTCACTAATGCACCTAGCACGCTCACTCTGAGCGAAGACACTCCTGTAGGTGCCGAGTCAGCACAATTCAGTGCTACCGACGGTGACGCTCAAATAAATGGAGAAATTCGATACAGTGTATTAACGGACCCCTCCCCTTTCACCATCCACCCATTAACGGGCCAATTGTCGCCCTACACACCCCTCGATTTTGAACAACAAGTGAGCAGTGAGATAACAGTAGTAGCCTCTGACCTGGGAGACCCCAGTCTGTCAGCACAGTCGAATATAATAATATTCACGAGCAAGGCCAACAAACTCCCACCTGTGATTATAGTTCAGAATGTAGAACAATTGAGTGTGCCCGAAAATACACCGCAAGGCACACTTATAACAACTTTCACAGTGACCGACCCAGATTCAGCCGTTGCTATGGTAAATATCTCAAACATTGCAGCAGAAAATTACTTTGCTATTGAAGAAGATGCTACTGTAAATCAATACCATATCACAGTGCAAAATCCCACCATTAATTTTGAAACTGTGCCTAATGGAATGCACCGAATCCTACTAACTGCTACAGATGATGGGGGCCTGTCAAGTACCGTAATGGCTACAATCACCATCACAGACGTTAATGAGCCACCTTTGTTTGAAGAGAATGCGTACGAAGTGACAGTACGAGAAGGTGTACCTGTTGGAACCGTATTCTACAAACTATCCGCTGTTGATCCAGACTCTGGAGCTTTTGGCAATCTTACCTACTCGGTATCAGGAACGCAGCCACTGATGTTTGCACTAGACAGCGACAGTGGAAGTGTGTATTCTACTACCGAAATTGACTTTGAAGCACTTTCAACAGCATTTTTTGTGTTTGAAATAACTGTTTCTGACACAGTTCACACCGACAGGACTATGCTGACTGTGCATGTTGCTGATGAGAATGATAATGCGCCAACGTTTTCTGAATCATCGAGAAACATATCGATATCTGAGTCGCATGATCTCAACACGTTCCTGCAATTGTTCTCGGCTAGTGATCTAGATTCGAACTGTAACGGTGCCGTGGAATACTCAATAATTCACTCGGAGCCTCAAAATGTGTTCATGATTGACTCTTTTTCTGGCTATTTGTATCTTGATAACACCACGTTGGATTACAATGCCTTTCAGAGTGCCGTTGTGGTGGTTAGAGCTGCTGACTGGGGCGATCGCTGGAGAAATACTGCCGATACTACCCTATACATTGCAATCACTCAAGACAACACTAACCCTCCAAACCTCGATCCGATAAACTGTCCCTGTTTTATACGAGAGGGACTCCCTCCAGGACAGGCATGCCCTCCTCTGACAGCATCTGATGCTGATAGTCCTGACCTAGAATTCAGAATCATGTCGGGAAATGAACTGAACAGATTTACTATCAATTCTACCACTGGTGTTGTTGAATCTCTGCTTATTTTAAATCGTGAGGCAGCCTTTGGAGCCGAGTATAATTTGGAAATTGTAGCATTTGATGGATTACTTTCTTCTGAACCACAACTACTGCATATTTTGGTACAAGATGTTAACGACCTTGGGCCAATTTTTACAGCCCTATTTAATATTCAAGCCCCGACGAACTTGGTCATGGGGGATATGGTTGGTTCCATTGGTGCTAGCGATCGCGATGCAGGCTTCAATGCATTCATTAACCACCAATTTCACACTTCAACAGCTCAAAATGTATTAGACACTTTCAGACTGGATCCACTCTCTGGAGAGCTCTTCATAAAACAGTCTTTGTCCGAGTCAACCTATTCATTCGTTGTAGTAGCAACCGGGATTATTCCCACTCAAGCTTCTAGTAATCCAGTTACTGTCACTGTCGAAGGTATGAAAAATAACCCACCATATTTTTCCTTGTCTATGGATCGCTATACTATGGCAGCCAACTCAATGGTAGGTACGGTCGTCACCATAGTTGAAGCAATGGACGACCCTGATACAACCTTAATGTACAGTCTCGTTCCGGGGTCAGGAAATCATTCCAACTTGTTCGCTGTATCCTCTATGGGAGTTATAACGAGCGCAGCAAGCTTGAGTGAGTTGGGAAGAAACATATACTCTCTAACTGTGTCTGTGAGTGATAGTGGAACACCTATCCTTACTGCAAGCCAAGACATTTTCATATCTGTGTACGAATCTACTCTTGAGCCATCGGGACTGGTCCACAACTCGGCTGTAATACCGTGTCATTTCAGTGGGGGTATTCAAGAAGTGGTAATGCCACGTATTATCGATGTTGGTATTATTAACGAGATTCCAATCCTTCTAGGAGCAACAAAAATTACCCTACTGGACACATACAACGACACATTCATTCTTGACTATTTTCCTGGTCCCCAACAAATTGATAATTTTGCTAAACTATCACTTGCTCATGGGAGAAGGCTTCAAGATCTCGAGGCAGTGTTTCTTCAAATGCGAGTGGAGTATCCACCCAACTTTCACCAATGCTCGCTCACCGGTATAATTGATGATATAAACGACCACGCCCCACAATTTACAGAGTCGAGTTATTCCTTTGAACTTTATGAAGACACACCGTTAGACTCCTCAGTGTTTCAAATTACAGCTACCGATGACGATTTTGGGTCATTGGCAGAGCCTCAATCCTACCAATTGTCACCTTCCTCTGCACCCTTTAGTATTGTCTCAAACACCGGGGAGATTCGAGTCAGTGATTCTTTAGATGAGTCTTCTTACACGCTCACAGTTCGAGCTATAGACGATACTTCCTCTCCTCCAGACGGAGTGAAGACAGCTACGACTACAGTACAAGTTACTGTTCTGGAAAGAACTAGCCAACCCCCTGCTCTGACTACAGCCTCAGGAATAACTGTTTTTACGATTCCTGAAACTAGTACTGGAAGAGTAGCGCGAGTAGAAATCACAGACTCTGATCGAGGGAGCTTTGGAACTAACACCCTCTGTTTTGCATATGGTAACAAACAAAACGTCTTCTCTCTCGCCCCAAATGGAGATATCAATATTAGAGAACGGTTGGATTTTGAATCGCACTCTTCTTCATTTGACCTTGTTGTTATGGGGTATGATAGCACAACCAATCCATCGTTTGCGACAATCGAAATATCAATCAACGTTCTCGATGAAAACGATCAGACTCCAGTCTTCACAACCGATGAGTACAGGGCTTTCATTGTGGAGAATGCTGCCATAAATTTCCCTGTGGTTTTAGTGCATGCTACAGACAGAGATGATGGTGTAAATGGTAATGTCCAGTACTCGCTGCAATCTTCGTTCTTCTCAATTGACGAGAGCACAGGTTGGATCACAGTATCCGGTATGCTCGATCGTGAGTCATCTCCCTCTCACTCTCTTATGGTGACAGCCACTGACCAGGGAACGCCGACATTGTCCAGCAATGCACAGATTGTGATAACACTTCTAGATGTGAATGACTTTGTCCCAACGTTTATAACGACAAGTGGACCCGTGTTCTTTCCCGAGGATACGAATGTTGGCACTGTCATTCTATCTTTACAAGCTGCCGACAATGACGTTGGACCTAATGCAGAGCTGAGCTTTCGCATCCTCAGTGGAAACGAAGGCTTTGTGTTCCAACTGGACCCATGGACTGGCGACGTCACGCTGGCCAGAGAGGTCGATTTTGAGAAGGAAACTGAGTCCGAGTATGAGCTCATTTTTCTAGTATATGATTTGGGAGTTCCACAGCCACTGATGGCTTCGAGTAGCATCACTGTGGACTTTAGAGTACAAAATATCAACGATAACTATCCAATTTTCACCTCTCAAGTGTACGAGTGCTCAATCTCGGAGGAGAGCTCTGCCTCATTCTCCACCCCCTGTCAGGTGTCAGCAACTGATGCAGACTCTGATACCATAGCTTATTCGCTACTAGAGACAGCTGTCCCATTCACTATCGATCAAAACACCGGCGTGATCAGAAGAATAAGTGACCCAGTTATTGACAGAGAAACTGAAAGTCGGTTTGTGTTGAAAGTACGTGCTCAAGATTTGGGCTCTCCCCAGCTATCAGCCATAGCTCTCGTTCAAATAGCAATTCTGGATAGTGACGATAGTATTCCTACTGATGATTCCCCGGACAATGTATTCGTCTCGGAAAACCTCCCTTTTAATACTTTGTTGTTCTACGCTCGAGTAAGAGATGCTGATTTCGACCCTCGATTCTCTGACATTACATACTCGCTCGTGAATTCGGAAAGTATTTTCCGTATACACAATACCTCTGGTGCTGTATTTCTTAACGGGATTCTGGATTATGAAACTGAAACCACTCACAATATACGGGTTGTCACGTCAACCTCATCGTCATTACAATTGAGTTTTAATTACACTCTGAATGTTCTCGATATCAATGAGAATATTCTTCCTCCGGTTTTTCAAGAAGCAGACAATCCTTCCATTGTGTTGGTTACCAGAGATACACCTGTCAGTACTCAAATAGCCATTTTAACAGCTGAAGATTTGGACGCAGCAGTGGGCGTGTCTATAACTTACTATGCCACAGGTGGAACTGGATATGGCTACTTTGCTATCAATGCCAATACTGGAGCTGTGGCTGTAGCCTATACGTTGCTTGGGGTGATCGAGGATACACTGACATTGGAAGTGATGGCCAGCGATGGTGGGTCATATCCTATGAGTGGAACGATGGTGCTGACCGTGGAGTTGGCTATTGCAGCTGACACTGCTCCTCTGTTCATCAACCCTGTGTTTACAGCCGATCTTACCGAGCCGATCGACATCAATCACATCATTACCACGGTGAGAGCGGAGGTGGGAGGCTACTACGACCCTGATGTGTGCTACTCTGTAGCAAGCGGCTCCAATGCTGAAGGCCTCTTTTCCGTTAATGCTACCACGGGAAGCATCTCCTCTAGCATGCGACCGGGAGCGTATCAAGAAGGGAGGACTTACAGCTTAATAGTGACTGCCTCAAAACCAGGCATTGTAGAAGTATCAAATGCACTGGTATTGATGAATTTCATCACTCTGAATCTTTTCACTCCCGAGTTTCGCCAAGATAGTTATGACATGTCACTTGTGGAGACTTATCCTACTGGCTCAGCAACACCATTTGTGAGAGTGTTTGCTAGAGACGACGATCTCGGAGAGAATGGTAGAGTCACTTACAGCCTAGATGATGAGGCCTCTCTCCCTTTTGTTATCTCGGATACGACAGGTGATATGCACCTAACAACTTCTCTGGACAGAGCTGTCACCCCTAGCTACACTGTGACCATCAGAGCACGAGATAACGGATCACCAGGTTTCCAGAGTGCAACAACATTCATCATCACCATAGTAGCGGCAGCTGCTTCATCCGCTCCTATACCAAACTATCCGAATCAAGACCCTCTAGAAGTAAGTGAGGGGTCAGTAACTGATTTCAATTCTCTTCGAATTCTAACCCCCACCATTCCGGTGTCACATACTCTAATGTACCGCATTCGCTCTGCACCACCTGAATTCACTGTCACTCCTAATGGAGGGGAGATTTATCTGACAGCTGCTCTGGATCGTGAAACAGTGACATCGTACTCGCTTACAGTGGAAGTATGGGATGGTTTTAGCGGACACGAAGTCACCACCACTATCAGTGTTTCTGTCACCGACGTGAACGACAACAGACCACGCTTTACATCTACAACGATCTCAGCCAGTGTTCCAGAGCACTCTGGTACTGGAGTGTTAGTAGGGAACCTGGACGCTATCGATGACGACTCTGTCTCCCAGCTCAGCTACTCTCTGATTGATGCACTTCATTCAGAGTCACTCTCTCAGTTCACTGTAACCCTGGAGGGCGCTGTTGTTGTCAGCGGTGATATCGATCGTGAGAAAATTCCAGTCCATATGTTGACCGTGGCGGTAACAGATTCTGAGAGTTTGCCATTGGTTAATTATGCAAGAATGGTGATCACTGTGTTGGACACTAACGATCACAATCCCGAGTTTCCATTCTCAGTTTCAAATATTTTCATTCCAGAGGATGCAGAGAGCAATACTACAGTGCACACAGTGGCAATTTTTGATCCTGACGTTGGTTCCAATGCAAGAAATTCATTCCGTCTTATCAATACTGATGTACCGTTTCAGATATTATCGCAAACTGGTGAAATTCAACTCACTGTCCCTTTCAATGCTCAAGCCCAATCGCAGTACACTCTTGACATAGAAGTTACCAATGTTCTTGCTACAGGAGGAGAAGCCAGTCAGCTAACTATTACCATTAACGTACTTGATGTGATAAACACGGGCCCTGTATTCCCTGCATTGAACACCGCAATATCTGTCCCGGAAAACGCTCCTGCCTACACTCAAGTGACTTCTCTTTATGACACGTCCAATCGTCACCCTATTTATTACAGTATTATTGGGGGAAACGAGCTCGAGCAGTTCTTCATAGAGCCCCTTACAGGTGTACTCCGTACATCAGAACCCCTCGACAGGGAGCAGCAGTCTAGCTACACTTTGACCATCCTAGCCACCTTTGGGAGTGGTCAGGAAATAACTACATATGTACAGATCGCTATAGGAGACGAGAACGATAATGCACCACAGTTCCCGTCCGAGTATATACAACTGGACATTCCCGAGAACACTCTAGCACCATCTATTAGTCTGAAAGTGACGGACTTGGACGAGGGCACTAATGGCGAGTTCAGTTTGTTCCTCATCGAGGACGGTTTGGCAGCAGAGTTTTTTACCGTGGATAACTCTGGTTTTGTACAACTGAATAAAGCACTCAATAGAGACTTATTTGAGACTATTGTATTTACACTGTTTTGTTTCGATTCTGGAGTCCCCGTTCAATACTCGAGTGTACACATACAAGTGAACGTTTTGGACGTGAATAACATTGTGCCTCAGTTTGAGCAATCCAGTTACACCTTTACTCTAAGCATACCCACCGTTATTGACACTCGCCTGGGGAGCGTTGTGGCAACTGATGGAGATCTTGGGATGTCCGGCGAACTACAATACTCACTGAGCGGTTCTGACAAGTTTGTTATCAGCTCTCTTAACGGTGAGATTAGTTTGAGTGATAACTTTGGACTAGAGTCGTTTTATCAACTAAGAGCAACAGCCACGGATGGAGGTGGCCTTCTCAGCAGAGTCGATGTTCAAATCCTTGTCCGAGAGTGTGGATTTCAAAAACTGCAGTTAATTCCCAGAACTGGAGTCGATAGAGTCAATATAGCCATCTTAGAAAATCTACTAGTCAATTCAATCATTGTGAGACCTGATGATTTTTATTTGTTAGAATTCAATCAACCTTCCTCGTCGTATGATTACTCGATTACATCATCACCTTTTGGCGTAGATAGCAGCGGGCGAGTATTTGTCAGTGAGCCTTTAAACAGAGAGACTCAAGATTCTTATCAACTTGTCCTGCAAATCACAGATGTGTCAGATTCAAACAGAATTGCCCAGGTTGAAATTATGATTAGTTTGCTGGATGTGAATGATATCGTACCAATGTTTGATCCTCTCCCCACTCCAGAATCTCCGTATATAGCGTTTGTACGCGACAACGAAACCGTGGGTAGTCAAGTGTATCGAGTGAGAGCCGTAGATTTGGACAGCGGAGTCAATGCTCGATTGACGTACACAATCTCAGAGGACCCTTCAAATGCATTCACAATTGATTCTGCTACTGGTGTCATATCACTTGGTATTTCTATTGGAGATCTACAACTTGACTCGATTGTGACCATTGTAGTGAAAGTGGAAGACGGTGGAGACCCTCCACTCAACAGTACTGCAGCAATCGATGTCCACGTGGTCGATTCAAACGCTCCAACATTTTCAATGGAAGTCTTCAATGCTAGCGTCAGCGAAAATTTTGATATCGGCATTTCTATAATCACCGTGAATGCACGCTCAATAACCCCAGACATTACGTATCGATTTGATGACGATACTTTACCATTTGAAATTGGACGGAGGGACGGAGTGGTGACAGTACGAGATCCAGGTCTGGATTACGAGTCCAGGTCTATGTACACTCTCACGCTAGTAGCTGAGGACTCTTCAACCTCTAACCTGCTTCAAGGTAGAGCCAGACTGGACATCACTGTACTGGACGTGAACGACAATGGTCCCATATTTGATCGTGAAGGAGGTTTCTATTCGGCCGAAGTGAGTGAAGCAGAGACTTCCCCCTACACCGTGTTGTCTGTGTCGGCCAATGATCTGGACTCACCTGCTAATGCTGCTATCACCTTTTCTATTCGTGACAATTTGTTTGCCGATACTTTCTCAATAGATACCATTTCGGGTGCTATTTCCACTCTAAAGAGTCTTGATTATGAGCAATTTATAGGCTATGATTTTGAGGTCTTGGCAAAGGACAGTGGCTCCCCAGTACAAACTGGAACAGCTACAGTGCGTATCAGTGTGTTGAATATCAACGACAGTCCACCCGTGTTCGAACAGCCATCTTTCACTGCATCCGTGTCTCAAAGTGACCTTGTCCTTTTGTTTGTAACTGCTACAGATGCAGACGGCTTGAATGCACTCGTTTACGATATTGTAGCAGATTCTGCTGGCAGCGATAATTTTCAGATATCGTCTGGTGGTCTAATTACTCTCAGAGATGGAGTAACTTTGACAGAACCTTCTTATCAGTTGAATATCTCAGCATTTGATGGCAAACTGTACGGTTATACAATAGTGGTGGCTGAGGTGCAAGTCAACAACGACAATTCTCCAGTATTTAATCAGAGCATTTATTCTCCGTCTATTGCTGAAAATAGGGCCAATCAGGTGGTCACACGAGTATTTGCAACGGACGCTGATCAAGGTAGAAACGGAGAAATAACTTACAGCATATCTTCAACTCTGACAGTATTTGAAATAAATTCCATGTCAGGAGAGATCACTACCACCTCGTCAGTGGATAGGGAGATGAACCCCTCCTTTACGTTCACCGTAGTTGCTAGGGATAGAGGCGGCAGAACTGGATTGGCTGAGGTCAGAGTAACGATCGAAGATGAAAATGATAACAGCCCCGAATATACGGTGACATCATACGTTGGCTATGTGGTGGAGGGTTCACCCTCGGGCACTGTTGTCACGAGTCTCTCGGCAACAGACACTGACAGTGGTGAGAACGGTAGAATAACTTATGACTTTCTGAACATCGATGATCAGTTTCCGTTTTCGTTGGACGATAACGGAGTCGTCTCTGTTGGACCATTTTCACCCAGTTTTGAAACGCAAAACCTATATTCTGTTTTGGTCAGGGCCAGAGACAATGGTGACCCGGCTAGAACAGCTTCAGTGATGGCAAATGTCACAATAAATGTGGAGGAGGCAGTTAATAGTGCCCCAGTGCTCACTAATATCTTCCCAGTTAGTATACGAGAAGATGCTTCGATCAGTGACTTAGTGGTACAACTGACGCTAACTAACACCAGCTGTTTCGATCCTGATCTCAACAACGACCCTGATCCAAGGTTCTTTTTTCCACCACTCAGCGAAAACGAAATTCGCAGGTTTCAAATTTCTCAAAGTGGTGCGATAACTGTGTCTCAACCACTTGTTGTGGAGACACATGTTCTTATAGTCACTATTAGATGCTTAAGCATGAATTTTATTCATTTGATAACCATTGAAGTGGTTGATGTAAATAGTCCACCCATGTTCATCTACGCAGACACCAATGAGCAGCTGATTGAGGCCAATTCCTACGAATTGACTATAAGAGAGGATGTCGAGCCTCATACACCTCTGGCTATTACCGCAATTGACAATTTTGGGCAAGAAGCTCGCGGTCAGTCATCCGTTCGAGCTCAAGATTTGGACGAAGGGGTCAACGGGACATTCAGTTTCATGCTCGATGATAACAATGGAGAAAATGACAACGAACTGTTCAGAATCGATCCCAGTGGTGGTCAAATCACAGTCATTACATTCTTAGATTACGACACCTTACCTCGAACGTACTCCTTTCTTGTCAGAGTGATCGACGGAGGAACTCCCTCTCTCAGCACTTCAGTGAGCATAGGAGTGACACTCGAGGATGTAAATGATTTACCGCCCGAGTTTGAGCCGGTGACCGCGGTAGAAGTACCAGAGGACAGCCCGCCTGGAGAAGTCGTGTATACCATTCGAGTAACGGATGGAGACTCTGCTGATAACAGCGTGATAACTTACGAGATTTTTGGCGGAGTCTTTGGCATAAATGAAGAAACGGGAGAGATTTCTCCGTTGGTTTCTCTTGACAGAGAAACAAAAGCTGGCTATAATCTCACAGTGGTGGCTAGAGACGGTATGAACAGTGCCATTGTCATTCTGCCCATTGTAGTGACGGACGTAAATGATGAGCCACCTGTTTTTAACGCTACCCAATACTCTGTATCTCTCGTAGAAAACCACCCAACAGACCGCGTGTTCATCCAGGTCTTTACTACCGATGCCGATGAAGCTGCTAACGCACTAGCTATATACTCTATCGAAGAACAACCCGATAACATTGTTGCCATTGACAACACCACAGGGGAGATTAAGTTTCTCAGAGTGCCGGATTATGAATTTTCTCCACAGCTGGAGATTCAAGTGAGGGCCACTGATAGTGGGGACTCGAGTCTCTTTGATGTAGCCACTGTTGCTATCGCCCTCGAAGATGTAAATGATAATCGGCCCGTGTTTTCAGAAGAGACGTACTCTGCGAGTATTGAGGAGAACCTCAGTGCAGGTACCAGTGTCACAAGAGTTCAGGCTGACGATGATGACTCAGCAGATAATGGTCTCGTCTCGTATCAAATAATCGGGGACGGTCAAAATCTCTTCAATATCAGTATTAATGGTGTGATCACATCTACAGTCTCCTTCGATCGAGAGGAGGAATCATCATTAGAGATAATTGTCATGGCAATGGATGCCGGTAGCCCAAGACTGAACAGCACTGTCAACGTTGTTGTCACTATTTCAGATGTGAATGACGAGGCTCCCGAATTTGCATTCAGTCAGTACAGTGGACGTATTTCTGAGTTTGAGGATCCCGTTGATGAGATCTCTTATACTACGATTAGAGCAATGGACAGAGATGATGGTAACAATGCAATGATCACCTACACACTCTCCGGAATAGGTTCTGCCGATTTTCTATTGCGAGAGAACCAGGACGGGAGTGCTTCTCTCCTGCTCAACAACAAGCTCAATTACGAGGTAGTGAACATGTATAACCTGTCGGTACGAGCTATTGATGGTGGCTTTCCAGCACTCGAGGCAACAGTACCATTGACAATTGAGGTTATCGATAAGAATGACAACGATCCGGTTTTCAACGACTTTGAAACAGAACTGAGTATTGCCGAAGACGAAGCAATTGGAACGGTTCTGCTCACTGTGTCAGCGACTGATCGAGACGTGTCTGATGTGTTATCGTATTCGATCGAGTCACGTAATGGCGACACCTTCCCTGACTTTGCTATCAACTCTTCTACTGGACAAATCTTCATTGCTCGATCACTAGACTACGAGAGTACTCAAGTGTACATCCTGTCCGTTGCTGCACGAGATCAAACCAGTCAACCAAGGTCTGCTATAGTCGATGTTACCGTTAATCTGGAGGACGTAAATGACAATTCACCCTTTTTCTTTGATTACGAAAGTGTCCTGAACATTACGGAGAACAATCTTCCCAATCTACTGTTGTTTAATTTCGAAGCAGATGATCTGGACAGTGTCAGTAATCGAGGTCAAATTACATTCGCTATCGAGTCAGGCAATACAGACGTGTTTGAACTTCATCCTGTGATGGGAGAGTTTAGAGTTCGAACAGCGCTCGACAGAGAGACTGTATCAAGCTATGCTCTCATATTGACCGCTTCTGACAATGGTGAACCCTCTCTAACAGGTTTTATTAACATTACGGTGGTGATTCAGGATGTGAACGACAATGCTCCAACTGGAGGCCATCAAGATATCTACCTATACTTACTGGACGGCAGGGCTCCAACAATATCACTGGGAAGCGTATTTGTGAACGATTCCGACATCAACAACGAGCACACTTATACCGTAAGTGGCAACGTTGGCCAGTCAATAAGAGTGACCTCAGAAGGCATTATCGAAATACGTACAGAGACTCCAGAATCAACAATGATTACCGTTGACATTTCCGATGGCCCCAATGGAGGTGCAGTGACTACTATAGCATCAGTTATTTGCAACATCACATCCGACTCATTGATAAACAGCTTTAGCATGCAGCTCTCAGCTATATCAGTACAGGACTTTGTCGATAACGTACTCAGTAGATTTATCTCAACAACTACCGCTCTGCTTCGCACAAGTCTCTCTAAAGAATTAGAAGTAAACATTTTCAGTATTCAAGAATCAGTAGCCTCATCTGACAATCTGGATGTGTTCGTTCTGGTTGAGGACTTGGAAAATGGTGGATTTGTTCATCCTACGCTTGTGCAGCATCTACTACACATCAATCGAGACACTCTCGAGAGGGAGCTGAAAGTGAATATCAGGACAGAATTTGTCGATCTCTGTTCGTCTGAGGGCTGCAATCCAGGAGAGATCTGCTCCAACAGTTTCTCCTACTCGATCAGTCCATTGTCCTACGGCTCTCAGTCTATAACGTACGTGGGTCTAGCCATTGAGCACATCATGTCTTGTAGCACAGTACAGCCACCACCTTGTCAGACACTCACAGGCTGTAGCGAGCCAGCACTGTGCTTGGAGACATCACTGACTGATGCTGTGTGTCTGGACAGTTGTGCACTGAACCCTTGCAAGAACGGCGGCATCTGTCAGCGCCAGTTGCCTGGCTACCACTGCGTTTGTCCGACTGGTTTCGAGGGAAGAAATTGCGAGCTCACCGGAGCAACGTTTGCTGAAAACTCATACGCTATTTTCCCGTCACCACAGAGACGTCAGAGTGGGCAAATATCGCTAGAAATCTCCACTCTCAACAATCACGGCCTGGTTTTCTTTATAGGGCGGTTTGATCAAACCTATGATGACTTCATTGCCCTGGAGTTGATCAGTGGTAGACTGTTTGTGTTCACATCATATGGAGGCCGAGATGTGAGAACGCCGGATACTGACGTGGAGGTCAACAACGGTGACTGGCATCAGCTGACAATCACTTATGATCCCACAGTGAGTGTACAGTGTACATGTGTACATGTACGAGCTAAGCATATGTATGGAATTTAGTTTGCCTATACATTTGTTTTGCCTGCTGAATGTGCGTAACGAGTGAATGATACCTAAAATCTCCAAAGAAGGGCACAGAGCCATAATTATGTCCTTAATTTTGTTGAGAGGGCAAAGCTTCGTCGGAGGTTTCCTAATAGCTATAACTTGAGTTGTATTTGTTCAATTTCATTATGATTTTCGGAAAGCCCATGCATAAAACATTTGTAAGATAATGTGTTTAGTTAATTTCAGTCCATGGTTTTTTCAAATTTTGGTGCCAAAACAAGTACCTAATGTAAACACATAGCTAGGTCGATCAAAGAGCTATTGAATTATGAAATTGGCCATGCACTGCTAACTCAAGATAGGGTCTAAAAATTAGCTGCTAAATTTTTGTAACATTGCTAGTCATGATCTGCAATTATAATTATTTTGTTAGCATAATATTTATTATTATTTGCATAGGGTGTGACGTTTACTATGAAGATATACAATCCTTTCACCGTTGAAGAACGATCTGTTTCCATCGAAGGATTCAGGTAAGTAGCTACTTTTAACCTCTAGCTCCCTCACTCCTTCTCACCACACCTTTCTTTATTTCTTTCTGTGCAGATTTCTGGACTTGGGTGGGCCCTTAGTGTTTGGACACTTGCCACAGGACTTCCAATACAGTACAAAATCGTTTGCGACATCATTCGAAGGGTGCATTAGAAATGTGAGGATAGACGATGGATTGATTGACTTCAGCCAGGCACTGTTGAAGTCCAATGTCAGGAGTGGCTGTCAGTCAGGTCAATGTACTCAGAACACGTGCAAGAACGATGGACAGTGTTTGGGAAGTCTAGGATCTGGCTTTGACTGTATCTGCACCAGCTCATTTGCAGGAACTGACTGTGCTCAAGGTTGGGAGCTACACAATGCATGCACATGCATGCACATGCACATGCATGGACATACACATGCATGCACATGCACACGCATGGACATGCACATGCATGCACATGCACATGCATGCACATGCACATGCACATGCACAAGCAATACTTTCTATACATACACCACTCGATGAACGCCAATTTTGCATAGATACAGTGTTTGCACATGCAGGATTGACAATGATATAATCACATGACTGTGCACTTTATATTTGCAGTTTCTGAGACGGGATCTTTCTCTGGTAACAATTACATTCAGTATGAGATCAAGAGAACGTTTGCTCGTCCGTTACGTCAGGCCTCTACCCTAGTGTACACAACAGCTCAGAACGAGCTCAGACTGTCCTTGGCCACAGCGAGACCATCTGGGACTGTGTTGCAGTTCGGAGACCCTGTCAGCACAATGGAATACCTCATGGTTGAGGTATGCCATCTTCATAAAAACAAATAGACATAGACACAATAATAAATGAAACAGTTCAGATTTAATTTTTACGAGCACAAATTGCACAATGTTGTACAGAAAATTATTGTGGGTGATTAAAATACAGAGTAACAGTATTGCATGCATGCCCGCAGGCACTATGTTACTAACCACTAAACAAGCACCTCCACATTGCATCCTATAATTATACCTCTTAGTTTAATATTACTATGCAGCTAGAGTGTTTTTTAGATGATAACAATTGCACACCGTGCACAAGTATTTGATGTTCACAATAATATTTTGATTCTTCAGGTGGTAAATGGATACCTTCAAGTCCGATACAATCTGGGGAGCGGAGAAGCGCTAACACAACAAAACACAGTCCGAGTAGACAATGAGCAGTTCCACAATGTGACTATAACGAGAGTAGAGAGAGAACTAGAGATGATCATCGATGGCTTGTACGTTAACCGCACTACGTCGTCAGGATCTGAAGCAACTCTTGACGTGTCAGTTACTGCTCTATATCTTGGAGCAGGTTACAATGGAACAGCTACAAACGGCTTCGTAGGTTGTGTCACCGGGTTCACACTGGATCGCAAAGAGGTTCCGTTTGCTTCGGACTCTATCGATTTCGCCATCTTAATAAATTTCGAGGGTATTTCTGGCGGCTGTCCAATTGGTAGCTTAAACGAGACACCTCGAGCAGATGAGCAAGTTTTTCCTGTTATTGCCGGAATTATTTTGGGGTTATTTATTCTGTCTGCCTCGTTTGTTATCGTCTGCATGATTGGTCAGTGGTATCGAAACAGAAGGAGTGGCGGACACAGAGTGAACAACTTGCGGAGAGACTCTACTCGCAGTCGTAGAAGCTGGAATTTCAGAGAGACTAATCCATCGCCCATGCAAGAGGCTTTCCAGTGGCAAGCAGCTCCAACATACAAACAAGACATGAGTATCCCACCAGGCAATTACAGGAGTACACCTGAACATATTCCTGCTCCACTTCCGGACACTACTTTCAATTTCAATATGAACAATAGAAACCCGAGCCCGGAATATACTACACATTCCACTGAAGTTGCCGAGACAGGGTTCAATGCACCTAGTCGGCAATCCTCTGTGAGAAACGCCCGGCCCATGAAAATATCCAGGCCAGAGGAAGGATTTGCTTTCAGTCAATCCAATCAGAGCTATCGTGATGACATTGATCTGGGACAGACCGAACTTGCACAGCCCAAACACGCTAGAACTATGTCGGGCCATCAATCTATCTTATCAGCGAGCACAGTCGCCACCACTAGCCTACAAGACGATGCCGAGGTCGTTAACTATCTAAGTAAACGAACAAACATTGCAGACAGTGAAATTGTTGAGCTCAGTTTCGATGAAATGGTTCACTATAAAGAAGAGGGCCCTTATCAGCCACTGGGCTCAATAGACTCTCTACTAGATTTTGTCAACGAGTTAGATGTGCCTCAATATGGACACCCAAGGAAAGATATGTACCAGTTTCCAGCGGACACACCCATTGCCTCGAGGCAGGGCACTCCCACTACCCACGTTCCAATAGTATATCAGCTGCACAGCCAAGTCCCGGCTAAAACGAATAAGGAGCAGTCCAAGACTGAAAAGACTAGTCCACTGACGGGCCAAAGATTTGAGGGTTTTACTGAAGAGAAAGTACCTGACCCCCAAACCAAGACGGAGACGGGAAAGGGGCGGAGTAAGGCTGCCAGGAGATCGGGACGAGACCCTCATGCAAAAAAGATGGAGAACATTTTAGATCGTTTCCACGACATTACGAGTGGACACATGCCAGATGAAGGACGATTGATATAGTCCATTTCACTTTTTTTATCATCTGCTTACAATATTAGTAGCTAGCTACATAATTATTTGCATCGTAAGTTGTTTTTATTATTTTCGTAACAGTTTTTATCATATTTTCGTTAACAGTTTTTATCATGTGCTGCCCACTGGCAGAAGATAATTATTATTTTTACTTCAGCTGACTATAGATTATTCTATAAAACAAAATTACACATATTAAACAGCAATTAATAAAGAACTAGCTTTGCTACGAGTTAACGCTTCTTTTCTTTATAGCTAGCCACAATGTTCAGAATCTCAGCTCCAAAGGAGAAAGCAAAGAGTGACGGAACGATAATCCAGACACCATTAGGGATGAGAAATATGAAGGTGAAGGTGAACCAGTCCACATGCTCCACAAGATGGCTGCCATTACACAGGGCAGTGTACTGTACTATATACAAAATGGTCTTCCATAGAGTAAGAGAGCTGACCAAGAAGGCCCAAAATGAGGCACTTCTCTGTCCTTTTAGCAGCTGCAAGTGGTTGAAGCAAGTACATATGTTATGTTAACTCCATAACACACATAAATTATAATTATGCTGCAATCATAAATTTTTGAACGATTTTGACTAGCCACAAAACTCAAATTCTAAACACATCATCAGAAAGGCCTTTCAAAGAAGTACTGAATGCATATCTTAGTTTTGAAATTGGGCATTTCAAACACAAGTTATAGGATTTTAAAGATAGCTACCAGAATGGCCCAATTTCAGGAAACAACGCAAGGCTATAGCCTTTGATTTTGTCAATTTTAAGGGTTTTTTTACCTACCATTAAATTCAAATCTAAACACATCAATGGAAAGGCTTTTCAAAGAGCTACTGAATGCATACTTTACTTTCAAAATCAGGCAATCCAAACACAAGTTATAGGCTCTTGAAGGTAGCTACCAAAATAGGTTACAATTCATTGTGTATGTGTGGCCTGTCACAATAATTTGGACCACCCCCATAAAATAAGTTCCCCCGGAACTTATTTTTCAGCAAAATTTTGACCCCCCTCATTAAACTGCGCTCTCAGACAATTCGAATAGTACCGTGTAGACAGCGTAGAGTCTAGTGTGGCTATAAAATGACAGTCCTGAGCTCTATAGTCTCATATCCCAACTCAAGAAGCTATGAAAGAAGCCAAAGAGCCTCCAAAATTGGAGGATCAA
>VSKX01061812.1_pt1 | contig 21694 bp, 10 predicted proteins | sample 4799481 | NCBI WGS metagenome assembly VSKX01 (sample SAMN12179537, study PRJNA552185) | sponge metagenome | biome: deep-sea hydrothermal plumes; feature: spots directly above weak diffusing fluid; material: sea water; isolation source: sponge from the Swan site of a hydrothermal vent ...
ATTAACCGTTTCAGCCGTTGTGGCTAACATAGCTATTATTGACATTGAGCCATTTCCCAGTAACACCTTTAATGGGGTAGTCGATAAAGCAGAGCACCAGATTGTGTTCACAGCTACATTCACAGATGGCACTCAATATGTCAATCTATTCCGAGACAACCAACTTCCTAATCTTGTTTCCTTCACTGCGTCTCCGTCTTCTTCAGTCACTGTTGATCGCAGCACTGGAATAGCCACGCTCAGAGGAAACTCTCAAACTATGGCAACTATCACTGTCAGCGCCGAAAACAACCTTCTGGGCGATAGCATCCGATTTTTCACCAATCTCGCCCCAGATGTTGGCGATGTCGATCTCGGAGAACTCACTGGTCCCCCTCTCTCCTCCACAACTGTCGGACAAATGCTAACGATACCCGTCAGAGTCAATTCGGGATCTACGATACTTGGCTCTATTGAACTGGATATTATCTTTGACCCGTCTATTATACGTGCCGTGTCTGCAAGTACAGGCCCCAGCTGGCCAGCTGGTAGTAGTTTTATTTTTAATATCAATGATCCGATCGATCGTATCACACTGGGTGGTATTCTCATGGAAGGAGCTCCTGTTTTGGGTCTATCCCATCTTGCTGATGTCACCTTCGAAGTGGTAGGCTCTGGTACAGCGGATGTATCAGGAATGGTGGTCACACTAGCCGAAGTGGGGACTCTTGATGCTCCAGCTGAAAACATTGGCGTTGTACCGCGACCGTTTGTTGCTGGAAGCGTTCGACTCGATGTGAGCGGTGTAAGAAAACGTGACATCTCCTTTCAGCCAAGAAATATCCAGCCTCGTCAAGTCAAGCGACAAACTGCCTGCTCCGATGACTCTCCAAGGGAGACAGGTGACCTTGATGGGAACTGTGTGTTTGATTTAAGAGATGCAACTTTCCTGCAACAGTATATACTCGAAGACATTACTACGGGCACAGCCCCTCCCCTCCCTCCCAGTCGAAGTGTGTTTCTCGACATTGATGACAATGGTGAAGTAGATGCCAATGATGTGGTATTTCTGCTACGAGTTAACTTCAGATTGTTGCGATTCTTTGTCAGTCCCATGTTCACTGCAGTTGAAAATTCTGAAAACTGTCAAATAACTTTTAACGTTACGTTGCTGCGTGGAGGTGACACTCCTGCTAATAGCTCGGCTACTACCCTAGTTGTCGATGTAGCACACTCAGACTCCGGCTTTCAACAAGAATTTGACAGTTCAAACTTTACAATTGGCTCTCTCTTGCCGATATCTAAAGGGGCCGAGCTATACGGGGGTCTACTACTAGCTGCTAATATTGGTGAAGGAGTGTACAGTTTCACAATGAACTCAGCTATTAGTAGAACGCTTATTGGGATCTCTTTAGTTCAAGTTACATTCGATGACGAAGGCAGCACCTCTGCAGCGAGAACTGCAGCTTTGTTCTCTCAATCCGGGCCTCGATATGGCAATCTTGATGTCATACTTCCAGTGCGTGGGCAGAGTGTACCTTTATCTACTCAGCTTGGCTACTCACCGCTCTACTTGTATAACAGCATGCAAACCACAGAAACGTGTCTCTTAGAAAGACAGCCCCTTCGATTTACCAGCAGTAACTACTCTGTGCGCATCAATGAAAGTGCCCCAGTAGGCAGGGAAGTGCTTACCGTGTCTGCAACATCAACAAGACCAGGTGCTGTTATTAACTATGCTCTCAATGATAGCTCACTTCCGTTCTTCATTCATCTCACATCTGGAGTGATCACACTGACCCAAACATTAGATTTTGAGACTCAGCAATTGTACAGCCTCGCTATCACAGCAACTGAAGCTGATGGAGTGTATACAGCCGCTGCCACTCTTGTGATAATGGTTGTCAATATAAATGATATTCCACCGGCAATCATTGATACTGCTCCAGTGCAAGTTGTGGCCACACGGGTAGAGGGAGCAATTGCTCGAGTGATTGCTCTAGATCCAGATGGTTTAGACGAACTACAGTTTGGTTTTGTTTCACCAGTCAGCCAGTTTAGTGTCAATGGATCCACTGGAGTCATTAGCATTGCTTCTTCGTTGACAAACCTGACAAATACGATCGTTGAATTGAATGTTTCTGTTTCTGACAGCCTATTCACAAATTACACAACAGTTAAAGTCGACATTTTCCTTCCTACTTTTACCGAGCAGTTTGTGGTTGTTTTAATTGAAGAAAATGCTATCGTTGGGTTTGCCGTGGTCAACGTGTCCATTGAAAATACAAGGGACTTGATATTTTCAATGGTATCTGACAATCCTCTATTTAATGTCAGTGATGAAGGGGTAGTAACAATTGCTGCTGATTTGGATTTTGAGGTTGAACCAATCCACATTGTCAATATCACAGCCACTTCACAAGTGCCTTCTGTTGTTGTTTTGACTACAACAATCAATGTCTCCCTAATTGATGTGAACGACAATCTGCCTACCTTCTCTGATGCTGTTATCAACATCACGGTAAACTCCAGCACTCTCGTTGGAGAAAGTATTACCAATATTACAGCTACTGATGCAGACTCTACAGTGAATGCTGAGATCTCATACGCTTTACAGAGTACCTCTTCACTGTTCACTCTTGATAGCACCACTGGCAATCTACTCCTAGCTGAAAGCCTACTGGGTGTATCTCCGCCACTGGAGATAGTAGTCGTGGCTACTGATAGCGGAGTACCACCTCTCAATAGCACTGCAAGAGTTGTTATTGATGTCATTTCTTTCTCGTTTGTCCCTCTGCCCATTACACCAATCTTTACTGTTTCTGAGGGTGTTGTGATTTTGTCTGATCCACAAAGAAGAGATGATGGTTTTACTCAACAGTTTAGTAAATTACACAGTCCAGTGTCTGGAGAATTATCTGCTACTCTGTCTGGGGAGAGTGCTGCTATTTCTGTATCGAGCTCTCTGCAAGAAGGTGTTACAGCTACAGCAACCTTGCTCCAACCTACAGTAGTTCACCAGGAGACACCCACAATCTCAGTGGCATTTCACATAAGAGACTCAAATTATCTTGCAGCTGTTGTCAATACGACTGCCTCTTTTGATGCGATCCGTGGTGCTTTCCAGAGGAATAGCTCCGATTCGTGTGTGCCTGATGATCGTGGAATATGTGTGGCCATGTTTACTGTGCCTCAGAGCTGGTTTACAGATGAAGGTACTATTGTGGTAGTCGAGCCTCTGTTAAACGGACAGAGAGACAACTTTGAACCAATATTTTTAACTTTGCAAGAACTGCCTTTGTCAAGCAGCGTAGATTTTCAGAATGCGATCGTTGCCACGCTACCATCTCGTGATATTGTATCTGGGAGCAGTTTCACGATGAACGTATCTGCTTACATTAGTAATTCAGTGGTTGGATTCTCTGTTTCCATACAACTTCATCCATCACTCGAAATATTGGACATTGATATCGACAACACTCAATGGGGTGTGAAAACAGCCTCAAACAACAATACACTCGGAATTGTTGCGATTGTCGCAACACCTGTGGAGCAATTCACGAGAATCAAGTCACCCATTAATCTGTTCTCAGTTCAACTCAGAGTAGTTAACAATGAAGCTGCATTCATTCCTGTATCAGGGACAGTACACTCTCTCAGTGATGCCATCGAGGGCAGCGTGATCCTCGACTCGACCAACCACTCCTCAGGTCCACTGTTGTTTACTAACAGAAATGGTGTAAACGAAATAGGAAATATTAACGTTATCTCCAACACACTGCTCTCCTTGTTCCCCTACACTGCACAACCGGAGATCCTCAACACAGCTGCTCTGGATGGTAACACAGTATTGGTACCGGTACAGCTGTTTGGTGCCTACCTGTCCGGAGAGATTCTATCATACACAGCTGACATTACGTGTTCTTCTAGCAATACTTCGGTCATTGACGTTGTTGACTCCACTTGTTTGTCTCTGTCACTCAATGGAGGAGAAGTGGACGGTGCCGATTTTGTATCAGTGCAGTTCAATGTGTCAGACATCACTGCATCTCTGCCTGTACGTGTCTTTTACCCTCAAAGCAGTCTCAGGCTGATCACTAGTGACACTATACTCAATCGTATACAGTATACTCTTGCTGACACCTGTTCATTCTACCAACAAGCATCTCTGTCAACTTTTGCTGATTTCACAGCCGGCGAGCGTACTCTGCCTAATGTTGCTCTCACGCATTTGCTGTCTCCCTACGTGGAGGAAGATGAGAGCAGTGTACTAGTATTAGATGGTAATGTAGTGTATGGTCGAACACCAGGCTCAACTCGTGTATGCGCTGGAAGAAACAATGCAATCTGTATCGAAATCACTGTCTCCACAGAACCGGTGAATGTAGCAAATGTGATTAGTTCGTTAGTTGTTGAACTCAGCCTTGTTGCTGTTTCTAGTGTTGGCTCCAATTCAATAGAAACTGCCCTGCTTGATATTCGAACACAGCTACAGTTTGAACAGGAGACAGGACTGCTAATGACGGCTGTACAATACACAGACGGTACCTACTCTCCTATTGACCGCAATGACTTGACTCTGATTGAACCTTTGAACACGTCAGTATACTCTATCCAAAACAACCAAGTGACAGCGAGGAATTCGGGCTCTGCTCCTTTATCGTATCAATGGACGCCACGATCAGGAGCTTGTGGACTAACTATCACGGAGAGCATATCTGTCACAGCAGTCCTTTCACAGCCTATCTTAGTGCGTTCAACTATTGATAGCATCCGTACTCTCACAGCCATCGGAAGCGATGCTTCACTGGCTGGAGTACCAGCAGCCTTTAGTATCGATTTGGAACTAGTCTATTCAGACAATCGTACTGTGAATGTTACTGGTGACTCGCGACTTAGTTATATACCGTTAAACAATCTAGTAGTTGTCTCTAGCATGGGTGAGATCACCGCCACTGGGCAAGGCTCTGGTGTGGCTAATGTGAGTATTTTATTCTCTAACGCCAACTCAAATCTCACCACAATGCTCAGTGTAGAAGTAGTGGCTGCAACGAGCTTGTATATCTCTGTCACTCCATACCCGAGCTATCCCGGCTCCGAGAATAATCAGATAACAACTCTCTCTCCACTAGAAGACACTGGCAGCTGGCAGAGGGCAGTGGTGTCACTTCGTCTCAATCTGACCAATGGACAAACTCTCGATGTTGCTTCAAATAATCCCAATGCTGTTTTAATACCAGCAGCTCAAGTGGGAACAAACATCTCTAGTGGCTTTGTTTTAAGTGTTAACGGACCTAGAGAAAGTGTGCTTTTTGAAGGAAGAATTGGTTCTTTGGTTGCTGATATAAAGTTAATTTCTAGTACAAACACACCTGTCCGTGTGATAGGGATAGCGCTAGATCCACTACCAAACAGCATTCTGACGGGAATAGCTGAGAACTCTGTGACGCAGGTTTCTACAACTCTGACTTTCTCCGACAGTACAATGTTTGTGAATTATCCCAACTCTGTCTTACCATCGGAACTGGTTGTTTTCAGCACTGATAGCGATGCTCTAGCTGTTGATCAGTCAGGAATACTTACACCACTGAAACACTCATTGTCATCAGCCTCTTTAACGGCTACAAGCAGAGACGGAACTGCAAGTGCTACTACTGTATTTGCGGTGGATCTAGATCCTAGCGTTGGTGATGTCGACTTATTAATACCCACTCCCGCTGGTGGAGCATTCAAGGTTGGAGATCAACTGAGTGCATCTGTTATCGTAAACACTGGAGATCATCATTTAGGTGTGGTTGAGTTGTCTATACTCTACGATAGTCAAGTGCTAGTCCCCACGAGTGCTCAAGTTGAGTCTGGTTGGACGAGTGGTTTATTGGCAATATCTCTGTTTGACAGAGTCGGAGTTGTACAGGTGGGTGGTGTGCTAACAGCCGAAGGTGCAGCTGCCACTAACCTGTATCTAATGACTATACACTTCAATGTTACTGGAACGTCTGCTCTTGGCCAGTCGTACTTACGAGGTGAGGTACTTTCTCTGTCAGAGTTTGGTGCTCAGGGGCTGACAATCGGAGCACCAACACCTCGTTCATTTGTAGCTGGAGATGTACAATTCTCAGTAGCTACCAGTCGCAAGAGATCAACTTCACAATCCTCGAGCGAGCCACGTACCAGAAGAGCAGTTGAGGAATGCCTGACTCTCAACTGTAGCTGCTCACAATCAATTCAAGGGGATGTAGATGGGAATTGCGTTTTTGATCTCCGAGACGTCTCTTCTGCTCTCTCCTATCTCTCACAGTCTCTGATTGGAAACAGTCTGTTCCCATCTTTTACTGATCAGAACCGAGACAACTCTACGGACACTACTGACGTGTACTTTCTGTTCCGAGCAGCTCTAGATCTAACACACTTTGTACAGAATGTCCAGATCACTCCAGTTCAAGATCTCCTCTCATCATGCCTATTTACAGTTAATGTACAGCTCTCGAATAGAGTTAACGTATCTTCTGGTCGAACAGATGTGCTCATTGATTTAGGCTTAGATGCTCGATCCTCCATTATTGGTAGTAATCCTGCCACAGGATCTGCATTGGTTGTGGACAAAGGTTCTGGCTTGTCTGGCGCAGTTTACTCTACAATGTTTGTTGGTGGTCTGTACGTCCTACAGCTGAGAGCGGAGTTTGTTTCAAGTATGGTGGGTGTATCAATTGTTGTGGTCACGTACGACTCCAGGGGAGAAACTAGTGCTGATAGGATTACACAGTTTTTGGGTTCACCTCCTCCAACTTATGAATCCTTGAACCTCAGTATAGCTCAACCACCGATTCGTCTATCTGCACTAAATGGCTACTCTCCTTTATATACTGTCTCTAATGGCTTAGAATATTCTGCATGCAGCGATTCTCCTTCACTGGCGTCTCAGCTCAATGCTACCTTCCCATCTCCACTCGAAGTTGTATTGGAATGGATTTTGCTCAATCGCAGAACTGGAATCAACTTTACTGATCAGCTGACTATACGAGTGCAAGAATGCAGCATCTCGCAAGCAGGTGTTGCTGACGTCACCTGCCCTACCAGTTCGGTGTCCCCAGTACAGTCAAACATGCAACATACCGTACCAACACTGCCGTTCACCGAGTATACTTTCACAGTGCTTGCACCAAACGGTGTACAAACTAACTCAGTCCTGGAACGATCCCCTGAGGCTCCCCCTGTGGGGTTGTCTGCACCCATCCACAAACATATAGCCGGGGGCGTGACTCTAAGTTGGTCCTTGCCCACACAACCAAACGGAATCATAACTCACTACACTCTCGAACTGAACTCTGTGGTAGCGTACAACGGAACCACTCTCGTTCTAACGCTGCACTCACCCATTTCCGTGCTGACTAATATCTCTCTAACGGCTTTCAACTCGGCTGGATTTATAGCAAGCCCCCCTGCTGTGATACCCCCTACAGACATCGAGGTTTCCACATTGGCACCTGGTTTGCCCGTAGCCATTACCGACGCTATTATATTGTGTGTGGTGTTGAGTGTGTGTGTGATGATGATAATGGTGATACTTTTGGTCGTCGGAATGAGGCGGAGTAGGAGGTGGAGCAAAGACAAGCCACCGGCTTTCATTTCTCTAGACTTTGACGCTGAAAAGATTGGTGTGGTAAGTCCATGCCCTTTCATAATGTGTATGTAGACGATATTATAGCTAGCTAAACTGCCATGACTTTATATAGCTATCAGCAGCCTGACGACGCTGTTCGTATTGGCCTGCACTGGCCAAAAATGTCCACACGGATCGATACCGATCATAAACTCAAATTCCTATCAGCAAGTACATATCAGTACATAACTGTATCCAGTAGAGGCAGAAATACTAAATATAAAAGCAGCAATATCTGTCTGGTTTCTATGTGATTATTACGTATGTATGTATGTGCTCTAAATGTGTTACTATGTGATCCTGTTTAGGAGGAGATTCCTCTCAAGGAGGACAGTGTGAACGTCCTGCTCTCACTCGATGCACAAAAGGGACAGCACTTCTCACAAAAGTTCACCAAGGAAGACTCCCAGACCTTCTGGTATCAAGATGAAAAAGACATTGTAAGTTAATACACCAAAGCCTAGTTCACAGACGCAATTCACGCAACATTGGAATAATTTAGCAGTAAGTAATTGTAAGTTACGCCGACATGTAGTACCCCAAAGTCTAGTTCACAATAATTATGTGACAGGCTCTTGGAAAAGGACCTAATTCGCGCAGATATCACTATTGAGCTACAGAAAAAAATGCAAACAAAATCAACATCAAAGTAGCTAGGTGTCTGCTGTTTGTGCGGTCATAACTCTGGCTAGGATGATGCTATCGAGGTAGGTGAGGTTTCATTACGTAGCCGAGGCAACGATATCTCACGTCATCTACTTAGTTTAAAAATTGAATGTGCGCCAATTGGGCCCTTTTCCCAGAGCCTGTCACATATTATGATGCAACTCACGTAACATTGGATTAATTTAGCAGCTAACTTTGAGACCCTATAACTGTGGTTAGGATTGGCCAATATCAGAAATAATGTGTGCATTCAATAGCTCTATGATAGGCCTTTAAAACTATGTGTTCACATTGGGTACTTTTTTTGGCACAAAAAGTACCGATTTTTGAAAAAAACCCGTGGACTGTAAGTGGGTGAAATTGTCAAAATCAGGCCGTTTTGAATTTTTTGAACTAAACACATACTCTTATAGAGTTTTTTATGGGCTTTCTAAAAATCATAAAATTATTGAAATCGATTAAATAAAACTCAAGTTATAACCATTTTAAAAGGTGAACCTCCGACAAATCTTTGACCTCTCAACAAGGACATATGGTTCTGCCGCTTAGCACTTTTTCAGAGATTGCAAATTGACGCAACTGACACAATTATAACGCAAGCTCCAGCATTATAATGTGAACTACGTACATGGTGTAGGCTCATACACACACACACACTTTATACAGTGTATGTACTCACAATGACATGACCACACACCCTTCCTTCCCTAACACGTCCGGCCAGGAACTCTTTCCCCCGCATTACGAATCCTCGGCTGATGACTCCAGCGGTGATGAGGGATTTACGAGAGAGTTGGACGAGCAATGGCATCTGGGGGAGACAGTACCACCAGAGGATGGGGAGTTTGCAGAGCTAAGCAATCTCTGGGATGATGCACTGAATGAGAGCAAAGGGGCCAGCAACACAAAGAAAAAGTGAGTGACTGTTACTTTACACGACAAACCATAATGGTAGCGATAATGTCGAGGTTACTTACTTAGCTAGATTATTCGTGTACTATAGCTTTTATTATATTGTCCCATACAGGTCCAATAGACCTCCTTCCTCTAGCAAGCAGAGGTCGGGTATTTTGAAACGATTCTCCAGACACCAGCAAGAAGACCAGTTGCAGCTGCTAGAGGGAGATGCCTCACAGCAATCTGTCGGAGAACCCGACCTCTTTTCAGATCAAGAGGTAGGTAGCTGGATCATGTGACACATGTAGTAACGCCTTTCACTAGCTAATTTGGTATATTACGAAATCAAATAAGAATATACAGTGAGTAGATTAAAAAAAAAAGTTTTGACATGCATGCTGCATCATAAGATCTAGCTGTTACACAAGCATGATTAATGGACATAGGCTGATTATAATTACACGTATGTGCATGCAGATGGAGTATTATCAAAGTCAGATCACTGAATTTAGTCAGGGACAGAAAAGACGGTCCTCTTTGCTCGAGGGAAGCAAGAAGAGATTGAGCTTTGGAGTAAGTATTGCTTGGATACAATCAGATGCACTCGTGTGTATTTGTACATTCAATTATCATGCGATAAGATCTCTCTTTAATTACTTGGCATAAATATTATTGATATGTCACTGCCCACTCCTCTCCCCCATCTCCCAGGTTACCACCTCGTTCATCGAAGAACAAGTTGAGCCATATCCCATTGATCTACCCGAAGAATCTGCTGAGTCAGCAGCAGAGGTTGCCAAGCGTCTGATGAGCACTGTACAGGTTGGTGACTACAGACGACAGTTCCGTTCCCTCATGAATGTCAAGCCAGACAGTGAAGCCTCTAACTCAAGGTAACCGGTATTAATATATGTCGGGTTGTTATGCAAGCCCACATGCACCAAAGTGAGATACCGTATTTCGAGGGTATAAAACTTTCGCGGAATAACCGTTAGAAAGGTTTTCGTCGCGTATTTAATTTTCGCGGAATAGCAGCCTTTCTACAGCTTGCATGCATGCGATTTTAAATTCGTGGGATAAATTTTCGCGGTAACAGGCTTAATCCGCGAAAACCGCGAACATTTATACCCTCGAAATATACTCTCTATACGGTAGATAACCGAAGCCCCGCAGTTGTCTAGCTGTTAAGTGGTTTAAGTGGTCTGCACAGTCAAACAAACCACATCATAATATAGAGAGATGAATATCATTTCCTCGCTATCGTCATTACAAACCACTTAGTAACTGCTTAATATTTGATCCTGCTTCACAACATCTTAATGTGCTCTTACTCCAAGTGTACTGTGTGTGTGTGTGTGAATGTGTATTCCCTTCCTTGTTTTTACATCTGTGCCCCAGCCAGCCAGCGTTGACCTAGCTGTACTGTTTGCAATGTGTTCACTGCAGATTGCCAGTCAATGTTCCCAAGAATCGCTATGGCAATGTGTCTGCAGCTGACCAGACAAGAGTAACTCTGACCGATGCCACACTAATGGTACGTAGCTGTGTAACTAAATGTGTACATGTACTCGGAATTATATTTTCGTGTTTTTTCAGGTCAGTGGCTCTGATTACATCAATGCCAATTTTCTGAATGGATTTGATCGGCACAAAGCCTACATAGCCACTCAGGTATTGTGTGTGCACGTATTGTGTGTGATACATACTCTCTGTCAGACATTGCCCCATGTGACAGTATGTGTGTTTGTACTGAGCAGCTCTAGGGTGGTGGCCCGCGCCCATTCATCTTGTTGCCAGCCCTATTTGTTTTCGCAGTCACTCATTTGAGCATTCTCTGTGTGGTTGCATGGTTGTATGTGGTTAGTTTCTCAATGATCCTAAACCAAATTTACCGTAGACTCAACTTGACGAGCACTTGTTCATGGCCCATTACCCCCCACCACAGTCCGGCTTGTTTGTGCCCCCTGCTCTGCTGATTCTAACACACCGATAGCAAATCACCCATAATCATAATTGATTGAGTTATTTTGTTTGTCTTCTTAAGTGGTGTGGCTATCGACTCTCGGTGGGGGCAGGCTAGAAAGAGTACACCTCCATTTGTCTGGGAGCACCACTTGTGTGCAGTTTTTATATATCCCAGAATTTTCCCAGACTGCTCAAATTAAGTCTACCCAAAGTTGTGTGTGTGGTTTAACATCAGGATTGCAGCACATTTTTGTGTGCATTCATCACATTAAGAGTATACTTGAGCCTTTCATGTGGCCCAGTTGCTAGGAGATTAATCATGCTACATTATCTGCAGGGTCCTGTGCCAAGCACAACTGTAGACTTCTGGAAAATGGTCTGGCAACAGAAGACAGAGGTGATTGTCATGACTACGGCAACCACGGAAAAGGGACGTAAAAAGTGCGAGAAGTATTTGCCTGATCAGGAGATGTCTCAGAGACACGGCTCACTAACCGTCAACTGCTCCAGTCAAACGTAAAAATAAACACGTAAAAATAAACACGCATGTTTTATACAGTGAGGTGATTGCCTTCACATGTACTAACAGTAATAGTCATACTGTGCAGGGAATTATTAAGAGGACAGTTTTGGTCATTCGTGGGGCAATTTTCCTTGTCTCTTTGATAACTATAAAAGCCTATGGTTTTATAGACAATTAAATTAGGTGACAGACATACTCAGAGTCATACAAAGGATTATTTATCAAAGGTTCTCCTTATCTATAGAGGTGTATACATTACTATACATAGCTATAATTATGTAATTATATGCACTTTTGGTCAACCATTCATAACCATTGCTCTTGTCCCTCACTATAGGAGATACCCAGACTACAGCATCTCTCAGCTGACTCTGAGGATGGAAGGAGAGTTGGGCAAGAGACACATCACTCACTACAACTATCACTCGTGGCCAGACTTTGGCAACCCGCAATCGACGCAGTTTGTCGACATGGTGGGCAAGATTCGCTCGTCTAGAGATTGTCCGATTGTGGTGCATTGCAGCGCTGGTTTAGGACGTAGCGGAGTGTTCATCACTGTGCACTCGGCTCTAGAGACTCAGGCAGCCAGGAGGAGAGTGGACATTGAAAACATAGTACGCAATCTCCGGAAACAGAGAGAGGGAATGGTGCAGACCCAAGACCAGTATCGGTTTTGTTACGAGGTCACAGCAGAGGCACTCGGAGGCCAACAAAGGAGTAGAACTAAATCGGAGCCGGGGAGATCATTTGAGCCTCCCTCCACACGGCCATTATCAATGCCTGTGGCAGAGCCTAAATCGTCGATTCGGGAGTACAGACAAAAGAGAGAGCCTTCTATACCACCTCCCTCACCGTCTCTCCCACCTTACACCGAAGAAATGCAAGAAGACGATATGGAACTCCCTAGATTCCAAACTCCTCCCCCTCCAGACTCGTCCCCCCCTCCTCCGATCAGTCAGCAAGTGACACCCGTTAAACTGGCTATCACACCAGAGGTGATAGTGACTGCACCGTCCATAGAACACCTCTCAGATCAGGAGCTCATGCAGAGGAAACTGGACGATTTTACCGAGCGTAGAGTACCTAAAACCACACCCTCCAGACCATCCTCTCAGAGAAGTTCAGTTGGTAATATAGAAGAACAGACAAAATCCGCTGAGAAAACGGTATCCAAACCAACTCAAAAGCATGACAAGCTCCCACCTAATAAAGAGAAAGCGAAACCTCCTCCAAAAGCCAGTGAAACTTCACCTAAAAAAGAAGTGTCTAAACCACCTCCAAAAGCCAGTGAGTCTCCAGTAACTCCGAAGAAATCAGCACCAAGGCCAGTTACAAAGAAGCAAGAACCACTTCCTAAAGTAGTAAGCAGTCCACTTGCTGAGGACGATGAAGCACCACCTCCTCCTCCCACTAGCCCCCCACCCACACTGAATGATACTCCACCCACTCCACCACACAGTCCACCGCCTGACGAGAGTGAACTGGCAGGTTTTAACGTTCCCGAGGCATTAGAAGAGTCAGAAGATGAAGAAGTGGGATTCTCCATCGGAGACAATCAGTTCCTTGAGCAGAAACCGTACAAAAAACCAAAGGAAGAGAAAAAGGCACCAGTAAACAAGCCAGAATGGTCGTACAAAACGAAAACACAACCGCAGAGAGAATGGAGCTACAAAACAAAGAAAGCTACTGCTCCTCCCCCGGTTGCAAAGGTTGAGAAAAAAACCGAAATCCATCCCCCTCCCTTGGAGGTAGTCGATCGTAAGCCGAAACAGCAAATGCAACCAATAGGCAAGCTAAACATACCCACAGCATTTGGAGGAGGTCCTGCCCCAGTACAACCTCCTTCTCCTCTCAAAGAAACGGCACGTCAACCGTCTAAAGCGCCGCTGACAGTAAAACAACCAGTGACTGAGCAACCCCCCAAGTGGAAGCAAGACAAAAAACCTACACCTAGCAACAAGATCCCAGGCACAGCTGCTCAAGAGACAACTCAAAGAAGTGTGGGAAAAGTGGACACATCAAAATTTGAGCCTAGTTTGGCGCCACCTACTCCAGAACCCGAGCAAGAAGAGACTGGATCAATCCTTCAGAGGATCAAACAACTCCAAGCAAAAGGATCACCCGGTTCCCACGGCTCGACACCGTTCAAACTCCCCACCCTCAGTCAACCTGTTAAACTCTCTCCTACAAGACACCTGCCCAAGAACATGCCTCCGATAACAGTACCACTAGACGGCTCTGACAAAGTGATGGGATTGTTGGCAAAGTTTGAGAAGAAAACAAACTTCTGATAATTGACACTTATAGCTTAATTACTACACACTGTTTATCACCCACCCACTCACTGATCTGAGGTGTATACTTAGCTCTTATCACATATTTGTTGTCATAGTAGTAGTAGTAACTTATACAAGACATGTCAATTTTCAACACATTTTTAAAGTCATTACAGTGCACAAATTAATTTCGCTTCAAAAAGAATATTGTATTGTAATAATTATAACAAGTGCATGATTTTGTGTAGGCATATATCGCTCTGTGTGTCTAAGTTACACTCAATATAATTATCGTCTCTGATGCTGCAATTATGAAACCCTACACGTCTCAACACAGACAGATAATGTTCAAAAGTTCCTGGGTGCAATATGCATGTAGCAATTCGTGGGTACAGGATGAGGCCATTGTACTCTGCATGGGTGTGATAAATCTGTTTTGCCTCCAGCACGGCTTCAAGGAATGGCACTAGCTTTACATCACTAGACACAGCACAAGTTGCCAACAGATACCACCCACACAGAGCCAGGGAGTGGCCCCTAACTAGTCTACGTAGCTTGAAGTGTTGTACTTGAACCCCTCCTCACACACACACACACACATATTATGTCATAGTAATTATACAGTGACACACATGTATACAAAAAAGTAAAGTGCACACGTGTGCAGAAAATTCATACTTAATGCTCAGGTTCCGGTACTGTAATATGATTCCTCTTATGCATGTCCGATCTGTGGTATGATACCTAATAGGGGCAGTGACTCATGCTTAGACTGTGAATGTCATTAGAGAGTATCCCAGTGGGAGGTCAATACTCACAACATTGGACATTGCAGGGACATGGCCCACTAGTCAATCTGCCACACACCCATCAGGGAAATGCATGGACGTACATAGTGCAGTGAATATTCGGTTTCTTGTCTAACTAGCTACTGCCAATCTTTGGGAACACATACACACACCACGCTGTGCACATACATGGTATACAGATCTGGTAGCATAACTGTACATAGCTAATGAAATTATGATGTAGGCTGGTCAAGCATACAATAATGTATGTGCTTTGGATGAGATATAAAGGAACACTCCTTAGTCGAAACTCATTAGGAGGCACGTGCACATACACACAGAGAGCTGAACATTGGCAGGGCTTGGCAAAGAGCTATAGACAGAAACTGTCAAATATGTTAGAGCCCTGATTATATCAGAGGTATCTATACATGTGACCACATCTATAGTATTATGTAAACTAATCTCACTGCTGCAGTCCACCCAATCTGTTCAAAGGGAAGTGAGTCCACCAGGACAGGATTTTGCATGGGAGTCAGTGGATCCTAAAACGTGTGGTTAAACTTCAAAGGACAGTTTGGCATTCCATTATTGATAAGTTGTAAAAGGCAGTCATTGCTCCAATAACATTCCCAGTTATCATGTAGAGCAGTATGGTAACATCCACAATACGAAATCAATATCTCAAATGCACAACTGTGACACACTGACATTAAATGCACAGAAAAATACATACGTACCCTACACACAAAATAATATGTGATAAAACTAGAAGTGCTGCTAAAACCTGCATGTCAGTTGGTAAAAACTAGGCCACTAAGGCAGAGAGAAATGAATATACAAACACACAAGCAGACATTATCAAACATGTTTGTACAAAGTGCAGTCTATAAAAAAACCGGTAATACTCAGTCTCTGTGGGAGGGGAGGGTAAGGTCCGTTTTTCAATAAGTGTTTTGGTTTAGCAGTAAGCTGTAGTGCTATTGGCCAGTTTGTGTCCTTGCATGAGAATCGGATCGCCCTGCAGGGCTGCAGAGGTGAGCGTGGGATCCCCGTGGGGAGAGAGGGTGGCAGGATGGGAGTAGCGATGGTGATGAATGCGATGGGTGGAGTGTTGGTGGTTCGGGTGGTGGTGGTTCGGGTGGTGGTTGTGGGGGGTAAACTGAAAGTCCAGCTGTGCATTGTCGTACTGCATTTCCTTCTGTATTATACTGTTTACATCGCAATCGAAATTCGCTCCTGTTTGAAACAGTTCCATGTCGATGTCTTGCGGGAATCTATTCGATAAGTTCACGGCCACTGGTTCGGAGCCCGAACGTGGGCGCGACTCAGCCGATAGTGTGATCTGGAGGGGGTGTGGGTGTGCTCCCGAGCGCGTAGGAGTGTAACAAGTTGGACGAGGTTGTTGGTGGGATAAATGGTCTTCGTATGGTGGCGGTGGAGGAAGGTTCCCCTCGGTCGGTATCTCGTTGTCCGATATACTAGAGTATCCCGAGGAATCAACCGTACCGGGGCCGGCAAATGTAAACACAGGATGAGGGCTTTTATTAACAGTGAGAAAACGCGGTGAGTTGAGAGAAGAGAGAGAGGAAGAGCTTCCCATGTGCTCCCGAGACGATCGAAGGTTCAGCTGTGCTAGCATGTCTGAACACGTGTTGGGGTCACCGAGATCAGGTCCGAGCTGCCCGTCAACATCCAACAAAGAAGAGTTTGAACCACTGAACACTCCTTGACATTGCTGGTCAATTCCAGGGGGCGAAATGAGGGGAGAGACAGGGGTGACGTTCCTGCTACCTCTATGCATGATGGGAGACTGCAAAATTGGGGAGTAGCCGGGGGAGAGGTCCGATCCCGTGGGGGAGGGGCACGGCCTGGGGCTCCAAGACGGCTGTAAGAGAGGTGTTGGACTGTGGCAGGGGCTCGATAGTATATTGTCTTGAGACGAGGCTCCTTTGATTTTCTTTAGTTTGCTTTTCTTCTCCCTTTTTCGACTTCTTGGCGAGTTGTTGGTATTGTCGACAGAGTGAGATCGATTCCTTCGACTGGTTTTATTAGATTTGGCGTCCAGATCGACAGTCCACCAGCTGCTTTTACCCGACGTATCATTCTGAATCTTTACGAATCGACTGTGCAGCGACAGATTGTGCCTCACCGAATTCTGACGAGAGAGAAAAAAAGGGGAGGAATTAGAGCATATCATCATATCTATCACCTCATCTATAACAAGCTATTAAAATAATTATGCATGTGGTGCAAAAGCTAAGAAGCTTACCTTCCAACCAGCAGTGGAGGGACTGTTAGCTTTATCAGTGAAGTAGGGAACGTTCTTCACTATCCAGTCATAGATTTCAGAGAGTGTGAGTCGCTTCTCAGGCGATGACAACACAGCTTGAGTGATTAACTCGGCGTAGGACATATTCCCCCAGGCGTTTCTCAGTTTTGCCTGCTTAGGTTCTGACTTTGACTGCTGTATGGGTGACTCGCACTCGGGCGTCTCTGCTTTCAGCTCCATGCCAGTCCCTGGCCGGGGAGACTCATAGCCTAGCTGCTCGTTGTCCGAGTCAACGCCCGCAGCAGCGCTCAACAGCGCAGCGTCTCTTAGTGGCCAGGTACTCGAACGTGTCCTCGGGTCCAGTTCCATGTCTAGACCAAGATGATGATAGTCAGGGATTTGGTGGAAATCAGAGCCTGGATAATCCATCTTTGGCCTTGGGTAGCTGTACGTTCTTTTTATAGTGTTAGCTAGTTCTAGTCGCACAATTTTCTCTTTAGGGATCAACGATTGAGTAGTCTTTGTAGGCTGCACAGGATTGCTTAGTAGGAAAGATTCTTTTGCTCACTTCAGCTATTGTCGCTTCACTTGTAAAAGAACCTAGCTCTATAAATTGCAAAATTGTCAATTATGTATGGTGACGTCATAAATCTACTCACAACTTGAGGGGACACCCCCTAAAGAGCTTTTTTCCTCACCAAAATTAAAAATGGGTACGAGACGATCAGCACGAACTAGAAAAAGAGGTATATGGCGTGTGTCTCTCAGTACTATATGGGCTTAAATAGTGCCAAGTGTGCTTGCTCCAGTTGTTATTTCCTTACTTGGTGTGTAAGCCATTGATAAACTGAGGAACATTCTGACATGACAGTAATAGTTATTGTTTACAGGATGTGATTAAATAATGGATATTCCCTTGTTTTATATGAGGATCTTGCGTTTGATTTGTAACCCTACGTGTGTGTGTGTGTTATACGCCAACATATGTACATATATACGCCCACTTTTCCCCCTTCGTATGTACGTAGAGACAACACCATCTCTTGATCTTGCTGATGCAAGTGCCGAGGGAACTAAGAAGGTCGTCTGGGAGTGGGAGGGGGATGATGGAAAGTGGACATCGTACAGTGATCAAGACGCCGTTAAAATAACCAAAGCTCTATCGGATGGAGAAGACAACGTGACGCTACAAGTGACGCCCACTGTCCAACTGAACGTTCGCTTTAACTCAATGACGCAAATGAACGTGGCGTCTGGCTGGCAGAGAGATGTGCGCTGTCGTAGCACCGACTGCAAGCAGTGGGAGTGGCAAGACAAGGACGGGAAATGGAAACCTTACTCTCCGGGTCTACAGCGATTGTTGGTGGCTTGTGTGGAGTGTGGAGTGGATGAACGAGAGCTGGAAGCAGCTGGACGGAGGTACAAAGTGGACCTGGTGCTCCGGAAACAAACCAATTTAGAGACGAGTGTTGTGCGCAAGTTTCGAGTTAGTGGCGGAGGCGGTGAGTGGGTGGTCCTTTGAGTGGTTAGCTTGGTAACAGAGTACGCCTTAGCTTATCCAATTGTGACCTAATTTAGTGTTTTGTTCCTGGTAGTTAAGTGACCTTTAGTTTTTGTTGTCCGGGGAAACTGGCTATTATACGAGGGAGTGGTTGTCTACGTTGTAACTAGTGCTCAAACAATTAGAACTATAGTTGCTCAGAGATTGCTCAAAGCCTTTTGTCAGACGATACTCATAAGATACTTTTAACAGGGAGCAATTCGTCTACCAACGCATATTATCTTTAAAGCCTAATTAATTGTTACACTACGTAATGCAACGCTGACGCTACTTATGCTGGATAGTTTTATTCCTATTCGTGCATAACTGACGCTACTGACACAATGTAAGCTCCAACATCGTATTGTGAACCAGGCTTAAGTTTCGAAGCATTCTGTATAGCTACTGGAAAGCTAAATTACGTTATGAGCTTAGCTCTTAGAACAAAGGTTACAGCCTTTCATTTTACTAACGAGATTGTTTATTTCTGTTAATTGGTGGTAGTGAGTGTCCTTTGTTCACTGTCAATGGCAGCCTGGAAGCTTTATTGTGGTGTGTGACAAGGTTGGGCTTGGCAAGCCTTTGGAAGAGACCTTATTTACTCCCTGGCATTTCCTGCCTTCTCCGTTATTGGGTTTGCTTGTGAGAATTCTTTTGATGGTGTGTTTACGCTCAATTCAGTGCCAAGGAGCTCAGCACACCACACACTCAGCGAGCTGCAGTGCAGCTACATGTGTTTAAACAGCTTGCTTTCCCCCGTGTGCATAGGCACTGCACATCTGTACCTAGTCAGTAGTAGGGGAGTCTTTACCGGTATTTAATACATACTTGAACCTGCGGAGGTGGTATGAAGTGCAAATGATATCGCGATTTCTTTCCTTTGATATGGCTCTCATTTCAAACAGAGGTGTCTGCAAGTAAGAAACCTGTGCTCGAGGCAGAGGAAGCCACCGCCAGTGCTAGTAAAGCAACAGCAAGGAAAGTTAGCAAGTCATCCGCTGCAAAATCCTCTGGTAAAGCATCTTCCAGCAAGGCAGAGGAGGTCTCCACTGGTAAGTGTTAGGCTACAAGTGCTATGACATCATCTTTGCTGTGAGGCCTAGTATATTGCATAGTCTACAGGCTTGTAGTCATGACAACAAAGTAAGTATCTTGTGTTTCCTTCTTTGTGTGGTCGAACTTACATCAGTTATTATTCACTTGTAGAACGAGTTGTCGTGGTAGCCAAAGGGTCAGTTCCTGTGGACTATGCCTGCACTGGGAGGGTGGGAAAGGTTAGTATATTCTAGTAATCTTCTCTGGAAATTTACACAATAATTTCTTGTATACTAGGCTCACGTATACAGCGAGGGAGGAGAGAATTGGGATGCTATGCTCAACCAGACTAATCTCAAGAACAATAACAACAAGTTCTACCTACTGCAGCTGCTGCAAGACGATGGCCCTGTGGCAAAATACAGCGTGTGGTTCAGATGGGGTCGAGGTAAGAGTATAGACAAAGTGTCGATATGCCATTCTAATTGTGACATCGTTCTCTCTCTCTGCAGTGGGAAAAACTGGTCAAAGTAGTCTGCTCTCCTGTGGTAGCAATCTGGAGCAAGCCAAAAGCACATTCACTAAAAAGTATGTGTTCGAAGTCTTCCCCTCCCTTAGGCAGCCATGTGTGGTGGAAGTTAGCCAAGCTAGCTGTGAAGTGTTTCCTCTTTTGAAGCCGTTAAGTTGAAAGTGTTTGAAGGGTATTCTGATAGGTAGACTGCCTCAAGGCAGTGTCAACACCGGGCATCATTAGAAACCGTGCAAAACGGGTGGCCGGATATTGGCCTAATTTGGTCGCCATGGTGTATAATTGATGCAAATATTGAATTACCATGGCACCTCAGAGCAACTGACCTGCTGACAGTGGAGATATCTACAATACTGTACATACTGGTACTTAATTCTGCCATTCAGGTTTTCTGACAAGACCAATAACAGTTGGGAGGAAAGAGAGAGTTTTGTTAAAGTGACTGGAAAGTACGACTTGTTGAAGATTGACTACGAAGCAGAGGTGAGATCACGAGCCTTAATTGCTTTGATAGTTAACCCCTCCCCTTTCAATTAGCTTTCAATTTACAGTGCTTTTGTTATAACGAATTTACTCGGAACTTGTATGTGTCTATTGAGCAATTTATGTGTTCTTAGAAGTGCATACCTAGTAAAGACAGGAGGGAAGTACATGTGTGAGTGGGTCGAGACTCTCTCTAGTGCATAGCTGGGTTACCCCTGCATGGTTTTTGTTATTGCGGAACTGGTCAAGCAGTTAGTCTCAAAGGAAATACTAAATAAATATGGTCGTGCAGGAAGGAAGAATCCATTACACCCTCATTTAGAATTGTCTGTTCACAGGATGAGGTTGACGGTACGGAAAGTGTAGACGGGGAAGGAGGAGTGGCAAAGGAAGAGGGGGACGAGGACTCGAAAGAACCAGTCGAGTCAAAACTGGATTCTCGACTCCAGGTGGGTGGGTGGGTGGGGACGTTATTTCAACCCCACTTTTGTACAGGTGCTGACGAGAAGTTTATACTGTCACTGTCAACTTTCCCAGTGCCCACAAATACTGCACCTGACTTATCAGTAATTACCACCAATTATCTTATTATCAGATCAGTCAGCCACAACTCCCCCACCACTGCTGACTTAGCTAGAAACCACCCTGCTACAAACCCACAGGCATTCATTATAGACTGAGTCACTTTGAATCAAAACCACTGTGGTTTGCTTAGGACTTTGTCTTTCTAAATGCCCTTTCTAAATGCCTTTTCAGACTAGCACGCCTTTTCAGACTAGCACTACTTCTGATGCGCATTGATGCCCCATCCGTTGCATTCACACTAGAAGTCAGCACAATCTAGTTATCTGCAAAAAATTGGGCGGTTCCAATGATGTCATGTGCTTACACGCCTATTTTCCACGCGTCAAGTACATCCAAGAGTATCAAGCTAGATAGCTGGCCCGACACACCGATAAGAGTCTTTGTCTCCTCTGTTGTCCAGCCTGCAGCCATTGTCAATGCCAAATCTTGCACTCTGTTGCACCACATGGATTTGCACCGCCCTCCTATCACATGACTTCCGCTACTACTCTATGAC
>VSKX01035788.1_pt1 | contig 21684 bp, 20 predicted proteins | sample 4799481 | NCBI WGS metagenome assembly VSKX01 (sample SAMN12179537, study PRJNA552185) | sponge metagenome | biome: deep-sea hydrothermal plumes; feature: spots directly above weak diffusing fluid; material: sea water; isolation source: sponge from the Swan site of a hydrothermal vent ...
GGTATTCCTACAAAGCAGGCATCCAGTCCCTGAGGAGAGTTCTCTTGTAGTGGTAGTCTGAAGGTGGTAGCGATACCACCGGAGCGAGGCATCACATAGCCACTAACTGGCTTGTTGAACCTAGACACACTAGTAGAACTGTGCAGCAGCCTCCTGCCATGTCTACAGACCCCCATTAGTGACAATCCCATTCTCCACATCTTAACTTTCCTTAGTCTAACGTCTATAAACGTCTAGCTGGCTGCCTGGATGGCCAGCCGGATTATAAATGCAGACTCCCTTTCTTATGTTGCCTGCAACACATGCTTTGTGCAGGGAAACCACAATTATTTGTTGCGCAGGGAAACCACAATTATTTGTTGCGCAATCATTAATTTTGTTGCGGTCCACTCACAGTTTCAGTCCCCTCCTCTTCATCCTCTTCATCACCCGGTGGGACGCTGGGGTCCACTACTGAGGGATCCACTACCCAGGGCAATGGCGCCCCTCACACTACTACTCTACCCACACCTTTCGTCTCTCTTCTGTTGGTTATGGCAACTTTGTTGTGTGTGTACAGATCGTGAGATAATCCTCGCGTGGAACTTTTGTGTCATTGGTTTTTGTATTGACAAAGTACCTCGATCATTAACATGACTGATTCAAACAGACTGATCTCATCTCTTGCCTTATAATAACTGTTAAACATATACCTTAATTAAGGTCACTTGTGCGTACAAAATTCTGCGGTTTGACTACCCCTCCTAATAATTGCGGAATAAAAAAAAAAAAAATGTGCACCCATCAAGTCACACTTATAAGTTATTGAATCAACAAAGCAAAATATAACGTCACAAACTAAGTTCATGTATTCAACACCTATATCACCTATACTACATGCTATAAAAAATATATCTGCTGTACACATGTACTAATTAATACACCTACATGCTATAAAAAAAAAAGTATAATATAATAATTATACATGTATTACAGAGGGATCTATCTGAGGTAGAGCTGTAGAGTCACTGTTACCTTGTACAGAGTTAGCTAGTCCGGTGTTAATTAACCCTGCCACTCATGAGGGCAGAAACTGGGGCCACTGGGAGGCTGGGCTGGGATACCACGCCTGCACAATATAGAGTACAGTGTCTAATAAGCGTCAGTATAATAACGCTAAGTACATTATTATTTATAGAGGCTTCTAACGAAAGGGGACATCCTCACTATAGTGGACACTGCTCTTAGTCCTAAACATGTTTCACAATACAACAGCAAGCTCCTTCAATAAAACCGACAAATCTCTTGGAAACATGGCTATATCGAGAGAATTGACTGTATACCCTTTATTAATTATTGCTACGTACACGATAAGCCTGCAGCGATGATTGTGAATCCTGGTAGATGCTGACTTGAGATTAGAGAAGTCTGTCTTGCTCCAGAGCCTCTCACCCACGGCACCAGCACGAGGCCACGTACGAGGGAGGAAGTTGCTCGAGTCTACGTACTCTCCCCAGATGCATGCCTCTCCTCCGACCACCAGTTCCTGCTGGGCTGCCGTCCCGTTGAATGAGAGAGGGTCGCACTGGTAGTACTGCACACGCACACAGGAAGAGAAAATCTCAGATTGGCTACCATATCAAAATCTACACTATTGCTACAAAAGACATAAAATTGCTGCTTTCATATACAGTACAGTGTAATTGCTGAGTATAGATGTCTTTTTTATATCATGACATTTGCTTTCCTCACTTTTGGCCAGTCTTCACCGTAGCTGATATAGTTGAGATACCAGCACGAAGAAATGAGCGTCTTGAGACCAGCTTTGGTTATGTTGTAAGCATCTTTCTGCCAGTTGTTTCCACCCTTCCACACATGGACGACAGTGTCAGGCAAGACCTGGAGCCCGTTGTCAAATATCTCCTGCCAGACGACGTATTGCTTGCCAATGGTTTTGATCAGCTCCAGCAATCTACAGAGAATTCATACTCGTGTGAAAAGTTAACAATCGCTGGTTTAATTTTCCTAGTATCTATCAGTACATGTACATAATTTAAAATTGCAGCAAAATGACAAAGAATCTGCTCTAAACCTTTGCTATATAATGTAGCTACTAAACGTGTAGTATAGAGAATTATAAACTGACTTGGTCTCATAGTACTGCTCCAATTGAGAGTACTTAGTGTATTTCATCATCGCCATCCACTTCTGAATATCTGGGTTGCTCTCCCTGTTTTACAACACAGAGCTATAAGTTCAACACAACTTTTTAAAGCACAATATACTCACCAGCAAGAAAAACTAACTTCATCCCCACCCAGATGGAGGTAGGCGTCAGGAAACACTCGAGCTATCTCAGAGAAAAACGTGTGCAAGAAACTCCACGTACTGTCCAAGGTCGGATTGATGGGTCCAAACGAACTATTAGAGAAGAGAACAGACATTGGTTACAAAAACAGCATTATAAATATATAATTACCCAGTAGGTTTGTTGTTGGCGTAGCAGGGAGTGAGGAGATTCGGTATGCCTTTGCCCCACGATTGGGTATGTCCCTGTAAATCAAGGGATTGTGATTGATGACTATAAATACAAGTGAAGCGAATGGAATGAGTCACTCACTGGTGTGTCGAACTCTACCACGACTCTTATACCACGATACTTGGCATACTTGATCACTTGAGCAATATCATCTTGAGTGTACACGTGGTTCATATCATATGCCCCCTACAAGCACAACGAACACCAATACGAATACCTTAGACAGTTTATTCCCTGCTGCTCCATTGCTTGGTTGTAGAAACTTGTCACAATTAAGTGGAATATACGGCACCGCAGGCGGAGTTTAGAGAGGGTTAGAGAGGAATCAGAGCTTCTATAACCCTCTCTAAACCCTGCCCAGCTAGCAACTAGGTGCCGTATTATTCCACCTGATCCCATGATTAATTACTCAGTGCCGCCTATTCATTGTCTCACCTTAGCACTCATGTCTGGGAAGGCAATGCTGGTGTATGGGAAAGACTGGTCGTCCACAATATGCCAGTGCAGTACGTTGAATTTGCTCCATGCCATAGCATCCTGTACAACATCATTGTTGCATTCAGATCAAGAGAAAATTATGTCAATTTCGTAAGATAGTGATGTTCGATTTCACACAAAATGGCCCTTTTGGGGTATGCCTATATAATAATTGTAATGTAGGTGTGTAGAGAGTGTGTCTCACAATGTGGCTCATAATGACGGACATCTCCAGGAAGTGACGAGACGTGTCAATCATGAATCCACGATAGAGGAAGCTTGGAGTATCGTTGGTCTTAAACGAGGGCACTTGGAACTGACTCATGGTGTTGCTACTCACTAGCTGGGAAAAAGTCTCCAAACCTGAAAGAGAGAGAGAGAGAGAATTCATTCTTTATTAACCGTCAACGCTGCTGACCACTCACCTCTCAAGGCTCCATACACTGTCTTTGCACTCAATGTTCCCATTGAAGTATCAAGCATATCTGAAACATAACAATTAAGTCAAATTAACTAGCCATAACTTGAGTTAGGAGCCCAATTTAAAACTAAGGGTGCATTGGGTATCATCTCTATTACAGGGCTTTCAGATGGTGTGCGAATAACAAATTGCTTCTGAATACAAATGTTCCCTTTTTCAGAGAAAAGTCATAGAGTGGGTGAAGTTGTCAAAATTGGGCCGTTTAAAAATTTGAGCTGAACAGACTTTTTCTGCGCTTTTCAATCACAAAATTGGACCAACAGAACTAAAGTTATGGCCATTAGAACACACCAGTCGGCATAAAGTATCACATGTGTACAATATGGCAATATGATGCAACGCACAGCTATTGTCTGTGTCTAGTGCCAATGACTCATCGCTGCTTGCCACGGTGATTGTTAATTTATCGAGAGACGCCTTTACAAACGAGCCTACAGCCGGTACTGGTGGTGGCAGGAAAATGAGCTTCATGTATCGGTCCATAGCCTCCTTGAGTATGTCACTGCTTGCTCCATCTCCGGCAGCAGAGAGCATGAAGGTCTTGCTGTTCAGACTGTACATGTCAGAACCCACAGTGTTGTCATTAGGCAGTGGCCACAGCAGGTCTGTGCTAGTGCTAGGGTCACTGGTAGCTCCCCCGAGGAGAGCTGCAACTAGTAGAATATCACGGAAAAGCATTCTCTCAGACAGAAACACAGGAAATTGCAACTATTATGTGCAGCAGCAGCTTTTTCCCTCTGGCTTTTTCCAGCAAGCCAGAAGTCATATGACTGGACGCGCGTCATAATTATTATCTGTGCCTTCTTCTTTGTTTTTCTTGCCTCCACTGTAGGAGAGCCACGTGTCTAATTAACGGCATGCGCGTTGTAATTAATTGTGGCAAATGCAATCTGTGGCTGGCTTGTTGAAAACATTTACTGCACAGGCACTGAGCTGCTGCTACATTCTGTCTGAGAATGCTTTTCCGTGATATTCTACTAGTTGCAGCTCTCCTCGGGGGAGCTACCAGTGACCCTAGCACTAGCACAGACCTGCTGTGGCCACTGCCTAATGACAACACTGTGGGTGCTGACATGTACAGTCTGAACAGTAAGACCTTCATGCTCTCTGCTGCCGGAGATGGAGCAAGCAGTGACATACTCAAGGAGGCTATGGACCGATACATGAAGCTCATTTTCCTGCCACCACCAGTACCGGCTGTAGGCTCGTTTGTAAAGGCGCCTCTCGATAAATTAACAATCACCGTGGCAAGCAGCGATGAGTCATTGGCACTAGACACAGACAATAGCTGTGCGTTGCATAATACACATCATATTGCCACATTGTACACGTGATACTTTATGCCGACTGGTGTGTTCTAATGGCCATAACCTTAGTTCTGTTGGTCCCACTATATGACTTTTCTCTGAAAAAGGGTTAAGAAGCAATTTGTTATCCGAGCACATGCACCATCTGAACATCTGAAGCCCTGTAATAAAGCTATGATACCCAAATGCACGTTTAGTTTTAAATTGGGCTCTCCTAACTCAAGGTATGGCCCTCTATTAATTAATTGTTGTTTTAACGTTTTCAGATATGCTTGATACTTCAATGGGAACATTGAGTGCAAAGACAGTGTATGGAGCCTTGAGAGGTAAGTAAGTGGTCAGCAGTGTTGACGGTCAATAAAGAATGAATTCTCTCTCTCTCTCTCTCTTTCAGGTTTGGAGACTTTTTCCCAGCTAGTGAGTAGCAACACCATGAGTCAGTTCCAAGTGCCCTCATTTAAGACCAACGATACTCCAAGCTTCCTCTATCGTGGATTCATGATTGACACGTCTCGTCACTTCCTGGAGATGTCCGTCATTATGAGCCACATTGTGAGACACACTCTCTACACACCTGCATTATAAGCATACCCCAAAAGGGCCATTTTGTGTGAAATCGAAGTCACTATCTTACGAAATTGACATAATTTTTTAACAATGATGTTATACAGGATGCTATGGCATGGAGCAAATTCAACGTGCTGCACTGGCATATTGTGGACGACCAGTCTTTCCCATACACCAGTATTGCCTTCCCAGACATGAGTGCTAAGGTGAGACAATGAATAGGCGGCACTGAGTAATTAATCATGGGATCAGGTGGAATATACGGCTCCTAGTTGCTAGCTAGGCGGGGTTTAGAGAGGAGACAAAGCTCTGATTCCTCTCTAACCCTCTCTAAACTCCGCCTGCAGTGCCGTATATTCCACTTAATTGTGACAATTTCTACAACCAAGCAATGGAGCAGCAGGGAATAAACTGTCTAAAGTATTCGTATTGGTGTTTGTTGTGCTTGTAGGGGGCGTATGATTTGAACCACGTGTACACTCAAGATGATATTTCTCAAGTGATCGAGTATGCCAAGTATCGTGGTATAAGAGTCGTGGTAGAGTTCGACACACCAGTGAGTGACTCATTCGCTTCACTTGTATTTATAGTCGTCAATCAATCAATCCCTTGATTTACAGGGACATACCCAATCATGGGGCAAAGGCATACCAAATCTCCTCACTCCCTGCTACGCCAACAACAAACCTACTGGGTAATTATATATTTATAATGCTGTTTTTGGTAACCAATGTCTGTTCTCTTCTCTAATAGTGCGTTTGGACCCATCAATCCGACCTTGAACAGTACGTGGAGTTTCTTGCACATGTTTTTCTCTGAGATAGCTCGAGTTTTTCCTGACGCCTACCTCCATCTGGGTGGGGATGAAGTTAGTTATTTTTGCTGGTGAGCTTTAAAAAAGTTGTGTTGAACTTATAGCTTTGTTTCGTTTAAAACAGGGAGAGCAACCCAGATATTCAGAAGTGGATGGCGATGATGAAGTACACTAAGTACTCTCAACTGGAGCAGTACTATGAAACCAAGTCAGTTTATAATTCTCTATACTACACGTTTAGTAGCTACATTACATAGCATAGCAAAGGTTTAGAGCAGATTTTTGTCCTTTTGCTGCAATTTTCAAGTCTACTAAATTATGTACATGTAATTACTGATAGATACTAGGAAAATTAAAGCAGCGATCATTTTCTTTTCATAACTATGAGTATGAATCCTCTGTAGATTGCTGGAGCTGATCAAAACCATTGGCAAGCAATACGTGGTCTGGCAGGAGATATTTGACAACGGGCTCCAGGTCTTGCCTGACACTGTCGTCCATGTGTGGAAGGGTGGAAACAACTGGCAGAAAGAAGCTGACAGCATAACCAAAGCTGGTCTCAAGACTATCATTTCCTCGTGCTGGTATCTCGACTATATCACCTACGGTGAAGACTGGCCAAAAGTGAGCGAAGCAATGACAATGTTAGAGATCTAGACTCAGCAATTATGTGTGAAAGCAGCAATTTTGACAGAGCTGATATCTAGTTATTAGATAGCGTAGCAATAGTGTAGATTTTGATATGGTAGCCAATTTGAGATTTTCTCTTCCTGTGTGCGTGTGCAGTACTACCAGTGCGACCCTCTGTCATTCAACGGGACGGCAGCCCAGCAGGAACTGGTGGTCGGAGGAGAGGCATGCGTCTGGGGAGAGTACGTAGACTCGAGCAACTTCCTCCCTCGTACGTGGCCTCGTGCTGGTGCCGTGGGTGAGAGGCTCTGGAGCAAGACAGACTTCTCTAATCTTGCGTCAGCAACTACCAGGATTCACAATCATCGCTGCAGGCTTATCGTGTACGTATCAATAATTAATAAAGGGTATAGTCAATCCTCTCGATAGCCATGCTTTGTTTCCAAGAGATTTGTCGGTTTTATTGAGAGAGCTTATTGTATTGTAAAACATGTTTAAATTTAGGACTAAGCAGTGTCCACTATAGTGAGGATGTCCCCTTTCTTTAGAAGCCTCTATACGTATGTACTTAGCGTTATTATACAGACAAGATTATTAAACACTGTACTCTATATTGTGCAGGCGTGGTATCCCAGCCCAGCCTCCCAGTGGCCCCAGCTTCTGCCCTCATGAGTGGCAGGGTTAATTAACACTGGACTAGCTAACTCTGTACAGGGTAGCAGTGACTCTACAGCTCTACCTCAGATAGATCCCTATACATGACGTATATTATATAGCATGTAGATACAGGTGTATTTTTGAAGCGCTTGTTGAATGCATGAATTTAATTTTGATGCCATATTTGCTTTCATTGCTGACACGGAAAATGCTTTCAAATCACGATTAATACTGTGCAAAAATTAGAATTACAATCTGTAGCTGTGGTGACGTACAGTTATAAAAACAAGTCCTGTGCTAATGTTATATATACGTACATACGTATAAGACAAGAGATGAGATCAGTCTGTTTGAATTAGGCATGTTAATAATGAGGTACTTGTGCAAACTGACAATACAAAAACCAACTTTACACAAACTTTACACAAACTTTCATGACACAAAAGTTCCACGCGAGGATTATCTCACGATCTGTACACACACAACAAAGTCGCCATAACCAACAGAAGAGATACGAAAGGCGCGGGTAGAGTAGTGTGAGGGGCGCCATTGCCCTGGGTAGTGGATCCCTCAGTAGTGGACCCCAGCGTCCCACCGGGTGATGAAGAGGATGAAGAGGAGGGGACTGAGGGCCCAGTAACATCTGTGGGGCGGACCATTGGGGTACCTGCACAACAAAACAACAAATATATTTTGACAATGGGGTTGAAAATGTCAAAATTGTTAGTTTGAGCTACACCTACTAAAAAGACTGAACGCTCAGTTCGAGCTTCAGAAAAACACGATATTTGGGCAAACAGAACTCAAATTATGGTTACGGTCAAACAATTTAAACAAAGAACTCTTCACTTAGCATACTGGTACAGTACATAAGAGTAGTCTACCTGTGACGTTGAAGGGCTGCAGAACCAGATAACCTGGAGAGTCGGTGGTCACTCTACAGGTATACGTCCCGGCACTGTCCAGGCGAGCAGGAAGGTTCATCGTATACACTTGTTCGTCCGTAGAGCTTGGTAAACCCTCGGCAACAATCGTGTCATTGAACAAGAATTGTACGGTGATTCCAGAGGCACACGTTTTAACAGGACAGCCTACCAGGATTAGTTCTCCAACATAGTAAGAACTGATGTCTCTGTCCTCAATGACAGGTTCTATCACAGCAGCTTCTGCATGTGTAGAAACAATTTTGTGTTGACCGTTCATTATTTATTGTGTGAAAAAACGAATGATAATGACTTCACTGATAGTACACACCTAGAGTAATTTCACACCTAATTTGCAGTTATTACCAGCTTCACATACATGTACACAGTACACGCACAGTACACCCGTACACAGAGTACACCCGTACACAGAGTACACCCGTACACAGAGTACACACACAGAGTACACACACACACACACCTGAAGCCACGTTCATCTGCACAGAGACCAGTTCTGGTGCCATACTTTTGGTGGTATCAAACACATTGCAAGTGTACAGATTGCTGTCCTTCGAGACCAGATTAGGGAACACTAGTAAGCTCTCCCACTGAAACAGTTCACCCGTCGTGTCCTCTTCAAATGGTACGCCCCTGGTCTAAATATAGAGGGAAATTGTAACACGGTGTAGAAAGGAAGAAATAAATACAGTGTTAAAGCAATAACAAACACCAATGTCTGTTCGTGTTCATTTAAACTACTGAGAGTTACGAAAAAGGTAAGCCGTGTAAAACACATGGATAATAGCTAACTTTTGACTGGTAAAGTGATCATAGCTATTTCTAACGTGCTGGCAAACTTACAAGAACAACAGTGCCATCAATAAAACACAAACTAGTTATGTCAGGGGGCTAAAGAGGATTCAGGTGAACGCAAACAGACATTAGTCATAATTATACATAAGACATAACGCAACATAAGGTCAAATTGATTTCAGTAAGTAGACAGAAAGTGGTCCAAAAGAATAGATTTCGTACTCACAATATTACGTGAAAATACAGCTATTTTGACAGGTAGGTAATCACCTTATTTTGAGAATAGAAGGTGTTAAATGTTAAATTACGACTATTTGTTCAAGAAAATGGTTAGAAAACAAGAGCTTAACTCTAACCAATATTTGACCTTAGTTGATAGACACACGTACCACAATGTAGAAATTTGTGTCGTTCACTAGGTCCACTCTGGCACGGAAGACTCTCCAGCTGATGCTAGTGCCTAGTCCAGTACACCTCAGTGTCTCAGAGCAGCCTACTCTGGTGCTGATGGTTCCGCCGCTGCTCTCGAGCATGATCGTACCAGAGTTGGAATCTGTGTGCGTGTGAGGAAACAAGAGAGCCCGAATTTCGACAGGTGGTTGCTTATAATTTCAACAGCCTCGATATTAATTTTTATGACTATAAAAATCATCATCTTTATTGAGCGTGTTTGCCGGACCGAATGCACATCAGAGGTGATTAACCAATAGAGGTGATTAACCAATAGAGGTGATTAACCATGCAATAGAGGTGATTAACCAATAGAGGTGATTAACCAATAGAGGTGATTAACCAATAGAGGTGATTAACCTAACCCTGAGAGGTGGCTACTGCCAACGACCAATGGTAGCAGAGCCACATGCATGCTTAATTGTGTATACACACTGTATATACTGAGCTAGTATATTATAGCCTTAAAATTACATATTATATACAAAAAGTGTGCGTGTGCCAACTTGTTGTGATGCTAGAGCATGTTTGAGCATGTTTGAGCATGTTTGCGTGTATGCCAAACATGCTCCCACACAGCCAGCTGCTCTCATTCAACAGTGTCAGTGTACAATGCTTACAATGGGAATGGTGTGACAGCCAATGGTTACAGTATCACACACAATGGCCATGTGTCTCTCATGTGGGAAACCTAATCTATCAGCCTGAGACCACAGCTTACAGAACAGGCAGCACTCGCTGGCCACTAGACTACACAACATGTGCATTAGGGAAGGAAGGAATTCAAGTAAGAGAACACAGCTATTTAATTTTGCCCACAGGAACACTGGCAAGACAAAAAATACTGCTAGGTAACATCAAGGTGTGAGCGATCCCCAAAGAGGGTATAGGCCTTGGTGAGACATACAACACAAGAAGCTAAATGACCGAGGAAGCTATGTAGAAAAATTGACGTATTGACCAGGAACGGTGCCTATTGTTTAAACGGGTGTTATAGGGAGTAAAAAGGTACTTTACAGACACTATCAGTAGCTTGCAGGTAGCCAAGAGCACACTAAGTAGACACGACTCCCACCTACGCCAGCTGACTGCTCACAGCTGATGGATTGAGTTACTAGTAGAACGCACTTGTTTACAGGGCCCAAAGGACAAAACAATTTGCGCTAATGGCACTACCTCTAGCCATGCCAACTAGGCCAGAACTACATTAAGAAGCATCAAACAGGTACACAGACTGTCAAGGCAACGAGTTTCAATAACTGGTAATTGGACAAATACGTATGTGCGTACGATGTTGGAAAACAGACAAGCCTTGAGACCAAAGAACAAAGTTCTTGTTGTAAACGAACTGCCTTTCTACAATTGCACGATGACTGACAACACTAGCTATTCACACGAACCTTGTTTGACAGGTGTCACGATACTAACCACTAGCAATATAGCAACATTAACATACAGACATCATCCCCACACTTGTATGGCCTGCACCCACCCCACCGTACTGACAAGGTAATTAAGCCACCTACTGACAAGGTAAAAACCACCCTACTGACATGAAATAAGACTAAAGGCCCTTTCAGACTAGCACTGCATGATAACCGAATCCAATGCGCATCAAATGAATCCACCTCCAGAGGCGGATTGTAACCGCATCACATTAATTATTCCATCACATAATTATTCATAGAGTAGTAGCGGAAGTTATACGATAGGAGGGTGGTGCAACAGAGTGCAAGATTTTGCATTGGCAATGGCTGCACGTTGTATAACAGAGGAGACAAAGGTGCTTATCGGTGTGTGGGGGGGAAGCCAACGTGCAGGACCTGTTAGACAGCTAGCTTGTTACTCCTGGATGTACTTGGACACACGTGGAGAATAGGCGTGTAAGCACGTGACATAATCGGGACCGCCTCAAATTTTTGTAGATACTTAGCTTGTGCTGATTTCTAGTGTGAATGGAACGGATGCGCATCAATTGCGAATCCATCGAGATGCGTATTGGATGCACATCGGAAGTAGTGCTAGTCTGAAAGGGCCGGTAAGCCACCCTACTAACATGAAGTAAGGACTTAACTTTATTTTACAGTGTTCAAAACATTAAGAGGAACACAGGCATGCACACACATACACACAATGTCATGATAACCATGCACTAACAAATTTGCCAGTGGTTGTACACATGATGACCATGCACATTTATAGCTATCAAATTAGCCAGTTGTTAAACACTAACAATTGAGTGTTATTCTGTGCCAATGCAATGTCAGCATTCATGACTGGCACATTGTTGCACAATTATTCATCTAATGAATCCAGGTGCTCGCTGACAACAAAACAGATCAGCTAACCACAACAAGAGCAACCCATTACAGGTCATCATCTTTCCGAATACAGATAGGGCCTTTTCGGTCTTAGGAAACACCTAGGTGACGATGCCAAATGGAAAATAGGGCAACATTAATTAGACAGCTGAGAGCACTTAGCAAGCGTATGTGCCACCATATGTACAGGCAGTTTCAGGTCAGAACAAACATTTCAGTTTGTATTGTATGTAAGCTCCTCCTTCACTTGCACTTGGTGCTCAACTCGGGATAAAGCAAGGCAAAATATACCCTTACACAACAATCATGAACTAGCAAGCTTTACAAGCCACAATGTATTGTAGCAAAGCCATACTGTATTGTAGCAAAGACAGACTTTACAAGCAACAGTGGGAACTACACTTTTTTAGTGTATAGCTCAGATAAGCTACAGTGGTTCAGTGGAATCAATAACAAACCCTTCCTTTATCGGGTTACTGTTTTTAATCAACTCTAAGCAAAGCAATGCCAGTTTTAGTGTAAACAACCTAGCCTAGCTCACAACATTTGATGTGCGTACACATGCACATAATTATGTAGGACTGACTGTACATGTACCTACGTAGCTACATAAATTGTATCAGCTGTGATCAGTTATGGTTGACTGACTCACCTTGTTGCCCATGGGTAGTCTTCAGCACACACAGTGCACACAGTAGCACACAAACTAGGCTCTTCATTGTGGAAAACTGCAATAAAGACCCGAGTAAGAGTGTGTGGAAAGGCTAGTCATAACATTGATAGCTAGCTAACTTGTATAAAGACTATAGAGAGAGCGTTCTGTGTAAGTTACCTGAATAAACGCAGAGTTGCTTCTCCTGGGTATACCAGTCTCAGCTTAGGGACAGTCGAGTATGTCTTCTAGTGACAGTAGTCTAGCACTGCTGCACACTTGACGTGACTAAACGGAAGTAGATCGATTAACTTCCTGTTGTTGGTCCTATGGCCGGCCTAACACATGGGAGGAGTGACGTACACTAATTGACCTTTGCCACCAGCTAGCTAGTAGCTGTAAAAAAACACTCGAGAGATACGAAGTAGATCGAGTAGACATAAAATACTACATAACTAAGCTATCTCTGAGCTGTCCGTGCGAGTCATCCAAGCTGCTGTCTCTCTGTGTCCTCAGTGTGTTGAGAACTGCTCTCTCCCTTGTCAAAGTTGATCAAAAGACTTTGATCAACTGCTCACGCCATTAGGAGCAAGGTATACACACTAGTTCCAACTGTTGTAAAGTCTGTCTCTGCTACAATAAAGCCGTGGCTTGTAAGCTTGCTAGTTCATGATTGTTGTGTAAGGCTAAGGGTATAATTATGTTAGCCTTGCTTCATCCCGAGTGCTAGTGAGCAAGTGAGGGAGGAGCTTACATACAATACAAACTGAAATGTTTGTTCTGTGACCTAGCTGACTATGAAACTGTCCGTACATACTAAACTGCCTAAGTGCACGTATTAACCAAACACTACCCTGTACGTATTCAATCATATTTAACGTGCAGTGTTGCCCAGACATTTTTCCATCTAGAAATAGTAACCACACGTACGTACGTACGTAAGTAGTCGGAATGCAAGCTGGTTGTATTCTGTATTGTGCCTTTGTCCATCTGGACTGGACTGTGTTTTATGCATATCAATGAGTTGCATGCTGAGTGTGTGTGTTGTGTACATGTGACAGGATGTGATTGTGATTGTAGTTCTTGTTGATTTCCTCTCATTGTTTGTGTGTAATCGTTGTGTACAGATGCTGTCCTGGTCGTTGTCGCATTGTGCCCTGTGCCTCACCTTGTTTCTCTGTGGCTACTCGTTGGCTCAAGATACAGTTATAGAGGGTGAGTAGTAGTCATTTATATTGTACGTATATTAATAATAACTTGGCCATACTTTAGCCAATTTTTATAGTTCTTGCACAAATAGTCTTGTAGTTAAACAGCTCTTCTAACTATTACCCCAAAGTGAGGCGATTACCTACCAGTAGTTTGAACCACTTTTTGTTTACTCAACTCAAATCAATTTGACCTTCTGGTCAATGGTGGCCTCCTCTCATAATAATTATATCCTAAATAACACTTTTCAGATTGTGTAGCTTGATTTCATAGTCATAAAGCATAAAAATAACCAGCTTTCACTTTTCTGCTTAAGAAAATTACGATCTTTACTCTACAGTCTCTCATAATGTGACACCTGGATATTTAATTACTTACTCGTGAATGTATGCTTTTCGTTGCTAATTTGTTTGCAAATTGATTGTTAAATTATCACTATTTTCTCGTTATTTATTTTATTTCATGCGTGCAGTTGGGTTTGACAATATTCCGCATGAAGAAAACATGGATGTTGTCATCACTGTTCCCAACGTATCTAGAGTTGTTTTTGTATCGTCTGTGGGAATATCGTTCAATTCTGATGGCCAACAAACAGTAAGTGACCCATCCTTACAATGCACTGCATATCATACTGCTATCTGGCTTGGCTGTTGCAAATTCTTCGGTGTCAGTAACGTTATTTGGGAAGCTTTCACACGACTAAAATCACAAAGTGTACTCATTTCTGTGTGGTTTTTTTCATAATGCAGAATGTACCGTATAGCCAGTTATTTTCGAGGAGCAAATATTTCGCGATTAGCTGTCTTAGTGAATTTCGCGGAAAAAATTTCGTGGGATCACCGCAGTATTTGGTTTCGAATACAACCGCTGGCTATAATTCGCTTGGCTATGATGGCAGGTACTTTGATGACTATAACATCCACCTTTTTTCGCGAATAATATTTTCGTGTAACTGCAAAAAAATCGCAACATTTTTCTCCCTCGAAAATAACTGGCTATACTGTAGTAGCAGTACGACTACGATATACATGTATCACAGTTGATTGATAATGGTACTGTTTGTACGTGTGGTCCCTTATTTGACTTTGGGAACTTGTCTGTGAGTTAAGCCTGGTTCACAATACGGCGCTAGAATTTGCGTAGCGTCACGAGCGTAGATCGAGCGTTTCCGGACGCCCATGACGCTACGTAAGCTCCAGTGTCATATTGTGAAACCAGGCTTAAAAGAACAAAATTCAGTGGAATGTTCTGCCATTCCCAGATGTTATTGACTGTTTTTATCTCAGTGCCTCGAGGGACAAGGGGGACCACATCCAAACTGCACACTGGTTCTGAACCAGAACATACCGGTATACCACCTTGTGTTAAAATCACGCTTCAACGGAAGTGTTATACAAAATATCGCCGTAGCTGTTAACGTCAAATCTAATTGTAAGTACTTGTTAATACATGCGTGCATGCATATGTACCCCGTCCTGTAGCTACTGTGTAGTCAACAATGTCATGCATGTAGTAAGTTTACAGTGTCACTTCACTGCATTATGTACATGTAGCAGTGTATGGTGGTGTCGTATTTCATTCCTGTGAATAGTTTGTCGTGGGTTAGTGTCAATGCATACATAACCAGGAAACTCTATGTTTTTTGATTGACGATTGCCTGCTTTTCCTCTATTCAGATACGTTAGGATGTTCGCCTTATGTGTTTCCGGTGCGTCTTAACATTGCGGAAATGTCCGGAGGAATGACCTGTGTGCCTGTGTTTGTGGACCCTAGCCTCAACACTTCGTCTGTGCAGTGGTATTCATCTCTCACTATGGATGGAGAGAATCTCACTCGAGTTAACGACAGTCGGGTTAATTTTGCCAGCAGTAGAGGAGTTGTGAATGCCTCTGTCATATTCCGTATGGCTGACGAGGAAGATGCAGCTTACTACTTTCCAGTAACAGAGGATGTCGGTCTAGACAGACTCTCTGAGATACCTCCAATCCTAGTCACTTGTAAGTTGGTGAAATATTGTCATGTACATTGTACTGTATGCATGTGTATTTGTGTGTGTATGTATGTATGCGTGCGTGCATGCGTGTGTGTCTGTGAATGTGTGATCCAAACAAGCCCTTTTGCTATTGTGATGCATGGACATTTACTATTACAGATCGACCTATAATTGCCAGTGATGTGGCCGAATTCTCGCGGGAATTGTACATAGATCCAAACGTTCCACAAAACACGACGTTCTCCTGCAGAGTGAGGTCCTTCCCCCCGGCCAGTGTCACCTGGAGACTGTATAATACCTCAATGCCAGGAAATGTCACCTTAATGTGCACCCCAAGTCTGTGTATTGAAGAAATGTCACGAGCCTATCTTCCTAACGAATATTACTACAACGTCACCATTTTGAATGTCGATTTCAGCGATAGTGGTATCTACTCATGCTTCCCTGGAAACAATGCATTTATAGCAGCGGTAGATGATCCTGCTGCCAATCATGCTCACAGCTATCATCTCCGGGTCAAAGGTGAGCAGGCAAGCCTTTCATTACGCACCACTTCATTGTCAGTAAGACGGTTTACTTAGGAATGGCAGGGTTTGTAACCACAAATCATGGTCATACGATGTCGGTTGAAGTCAAATTTGTGTATGCTGGCACATCATGACATGTATGCATATACTTAATGGCATTTGTGCAGATCACTTGCGACCGCTGTGGCCTGCTATTGGTACTCTAGTGGTGCCCTTTGCTCTCATTGCCCTGATGTTGGTGGGCACACTCTGGGACAAAATGATCGCTAAATTTTGTGTCGGAGAGAACTCCTCTATGTCGAGTAAAGCAGAAAACAGGAGAATCCGTTCAAGGTGTGTTTATGTCGAGCCTATCCTAAACTTAACTTTCTAATGACCAAAACTCACTCGAATAATTTTGTGATTTTCTGAAACCACAGAAAAGAACTCTATCAGATGGTATGTTCAGCTAAAAATGACCTAATAATTATATATGCCATAGTTTTTCTGCCGAAATTGACACATTTTGACCCAAAAGAAATTAGTCATTCTGAGCACACCATCTGAAGCCTTGTAGTTGTAACATGAAAATGAGGGCTCAACTAAAATCAATACTTAGCTGGTGATCATTGATTTTCATGTCTCACATGTCACAGTACGTCCAATTCCTCTGATTCTCCTGATGGCATAAAGTTAACTGAAGGTCACGCAGCTCTTAGGAGATTGTCTTCAGGCAAAGTCCAACTGTTAGAAGAGCCTGGGAACGCTTAAACACTATTCTATTTTGGTATTATATATTGTATGGTAGAGTATAGTCTCAAGTGTTGTAATGTGTGTGTGTGTTTATTATGTGTCTAATGTAACTGTGCTAGGTTTTTATATGTTGCTTCTACCGATATCATGGCCAGCACGTTTAGGCACATGGTGTATACCGGTAGTACAAAGGGTGGTAAGTATGAAAGGGTTGCCTGTCATGACAACTCAGTTGCTCACACCTAAAACCGGGCTCACAATACACGCAACTGGAGAAAGCGTGCAGCAATGTCATCCATCGACTGGAACAGAGCAAATCGTTGAGACCAGGAAAATTTCCATTTTTCTCGTATTACACACAAAAAATATTGAGTTTCTATTGTGAGTCAGTAAACCCATGTATAACGTTATTGATGTGTACACTAGACTCAAAGTTTAGGAATGGCCAAAAAGTCAAGAAACAAGACTCATTCAAACAACTTTAATATCAAATGCATGCCACGACTAGCATGCTTCTGTGTTAGTCTAAAAATTTAACAAGTGTTAATTAATGACGCCAAGAATATAATGGCTCAAACCTCACACCTCCCCCCACCCTACAACACACACATTACATATAACAAAAAAAGATACGTAGGCCCTAAAAGTAAAGTTCAAAGTCCATAAATTATCACTGAGCATCTGTAGCAGTCACGCACGGACGCACGCACACACACACACTACCGTTTGTGTCCCGGTAATTCGGGTGAATACGGTATATGGCTGAAATATTAAAATTTCGTATAATTTATAGAGTGGCACAGTATTACATCAACTTAGCAGTTTACTAATCATTTTTCGAGCAAAAACTTTATGCTAAAGCCGGATATATTATCCGTGAACTGCGGATGTGGGCGGGGACACAGAGATACTAAGAATTTCCAGCCTTGGCTCTAGCTAGCTAGGTATTTATTAGCTACAAGACTCACCTCTCTCTCTAGTATATATGGTAGTTTTCACCTCTTAATTCTTGGACTAGTCCTATCTCTATCGCGCTATAGTACATGACCGTGTTTAAAACTTGTGCCTCTCACGCGTAACTCTATTGCGTGTTTTTACGCGTGAAGCTGTACCCATAAAGTTTTTACTCATGGACTGCATGTTGCATGCCCTCTTCTCTTTATACACCCTTGGTACAATAGATAGGAAGTGTTAGGAATTGTGCTTATGTACCGTAGTCGTTCTAATTATAGCACACAAAAAATTAATTTAATCTGGAAATGGTGCCCTTTTGATAACCGAAAAAGACTTATTGACCTGGAATGGTCCTTCAATTAGGGTGGTTCCTAAATTTTAAACGAAAAATTTAATTCCACAGTTTATGCTTGTATCAGGGTATGAAACGCCAAATCCGCCAAAATTATGGGTTTGTGAGGCTTTAACGTTTCCAGGAACGTTACAGAAGAAACAAACTTCCAAGAACGTTTCCAAGAACGTTTGTGAGGCTTTAACGTTTCCAGGAACGTTACAGAAGAAACAAACTTCCAAGAACGATTCCAAGAGCGCTCCTGAGAACGTTTCTAAGAACGCTCCTGAGAACGTTTCCAAGAACGCTCCTGAGAACGTTTCCAAGAACGCTCCTGAGAACGTTTCCAAGAACCCTCCTGAGAACGTTTCCAAGAACGCTCCTGAGAACGTTTGTGAGGCTTTAACGTTTCCAGGAACGTTACAGAAGAAACAAACTTCCAAGAACGTTTCCAAGAACAAACTTCCGAGAACGCTTCTGAGAACGTTCCGAGATATCTAGTTTGGCTGCAGTAGTTGGCCACACCCAACTATTGCTGAAGTTGTGACCTTAGACACACCCACATCACACCCCTATCCCGTGTCCACAGCTAGCCAGACAGCTAGCTGGCCAGTAAGCTGGTACAGTAATCTTTAATTAATAACTTCCCAGCCACAGCAGGCCGGCCATGGATTCAAGAGAGTTTGATGCAGTGATTGACTTTGCAGAGTCAGTTATGAAAGTGATGGCATCGGAGATAGCAGACAGCACAGTTGCAAACAGGTGAGACTGACTTAGTGGCAGTTGGTACGTATACGTATGTATAAGGCTGGATAGGAGAGGACATTATAAATATATAGCACCTTAGCCCTTAAGTTAATTAATACCGTCTTTGTTCCACACCAAAAATTATTGAAATATGAAAATGCTAAAAAATAGAATGTCGTACCTCCTCTGAGTGGGGATATGATATCCCTGAGTGTTACCTGTGCATAATATTATTATTGACCACAACCTTTATAATACATTTGATGACATCTTGGAAACAATGCAACTGAGTTAGCTCCTCTGACGGAGGCAATTAGAGAAGTTGTTAGTTGCATGGAAGTGTTCAGCAACGTCAATGTTGACAGATGTGGTCGGCCCCAAATTAAGGTGAATGAAGATCAACTTGTGTATTTGATCGAGAGTGGATTTCGTGTGAAAGATATTGGAGAAATATTGCATTGCTCAAAGCGAACTGTGGAACGTAGGATGAGTGAACTTCGTATTGGTTCAGCCCATTTTAGTTCAATATGCGATGATGATCTTGACACCCATGTTTGGGGTGTATTATCTCGACACCCTCGTTGTGGAGAGAAGAGCGTGTCAGGGTCCCTCAGAAGTGAGGGGATTAAGGTTCAGAGGCATCGTGTAAGAGACTCTATACGTAGAGTTGATCCGATTGGCGTTCAATTGAGGTCAAGAAGAGTATTACATCGACGAGTGTACCAAGTAGCATCTCCTAATTCTCTTTGGCATGTTGACGGGTACCACAAACTAATAAGATGGAATATCGTAATTCACGGCGGAATTGATGGATATAGCTGGCTGATATTGTTTTTGAGGGTTTTTCCTAATAACTATGCTTCAACAGTTTGTGTCATAATTCCTGAGTGCTGTGCGAGAGTTTGGATTGCCGTCGAGGACAAAGGTGGCGAAATTGTGAAGGTGACAAGGTATATGTTGGAAAGTAGAGGTGTTGGCAGGCGGAGTGTGATTAGTGGACGAAGTGTACACAATCAGAGAATAGAAAGGTTGTGGTGAGATGTGTTCTCTGGGTGTGTATGCTTCTTTTACACTTTTTTCTATTACCGAGAGGATATGAACATGCTTGATTGGACAATCCTTTGGATATCTATGCTTTGCACTTTGTTTTCCTTCAAGTGATCCAACAACATCTTGACTTTTTCAGAGAGGGATGGGCACACCACTCTATGCAGACTATGAGAAATAAAAGCCCCCTGCAAAAGTTGGATTCTGGGATTGAGTCAGATGCAGTCTAGGGACCATTATTCCACTGAAGCAAACAGTGTTCTTGAGGTACATATATATGTATACGTATTGTTAAGTGTACTTTTAATTACCATATAATCCGTCATGCTTTTCCTGCACTATATAGCTATAGATAGAACCGTACCTGCATCAGCTTAATTATATACGTATATAATTAAGCTGATGCAAGTACGATAAGAAAGGCTTAGTATATGCATGAATAATAAGATAATTATACAGTAAATAATAAGAATTATTGTTCGGTTTACAGGTCAGGTACATGCGCATGCATTAACTTCACCTGCAGTAAGTTCCGTTAGCCATCATGAACAAAGTAAGGTTTTGAGAGCACACAAAACTTCTTTATCAATTGGTGGGCACCAAGTACGTCAAGCCCTTGCGCAAACTGATCCATTTCAGCTTTTACTTTTACCATACAGTGGTAGTCTAGGAGTGTAGATCTCAGGAGCCCTTTGTCGGAAAGGGTTAGTTGTGAGACAGCTTTTCTAAAACCAGTTTCTAACAGCAGAGAGAGCGTTTCATCCATATCAAACACATGTCTCAGCTGATCGTCATCCTCAGCTTCGTCCACCTATAAATAGCAACATCATTCTTTTTTATACAGTAGTTATACATTATCACAAACCTTCTCACATGCTAACTTCAACATCGTGTGAGGAATGTCATTGTTACTCAAAGTGATTCCAGTTGTATTTCCAGTGCAAAGATAGGCATACACTGGCTCCGCGAGAAAAGGGAAACCACTTCCACCTTGAATGATAGAAGCTGCCACGTACATACCAACATTGTAGTAGTCACGTTCCTGTGAAAACAGAAGTAACAGTGCGTTTGTACAAATGTACGTATACAAAATAATTAACACTTGTTCCTTTCACAATAATAATACTCTAGTAAACATGTGTATCTGGCTGCATGCATACCTGAAGAGCACATATATCAACACAAAAAAACTTCTGATTTGTTTCGCCAATCAAAAACTTTTCACTGGCCACCATTGAAAACAGTCTAAAAAACTCTCTCCGAGGTCCACCAGAATCAATCGCACCTTCAAAAACAAAGTTGACCTGCAACAAAATAATACATGTCATCCCTCTATACATGGTAACTATAACTGTATGGCTCACATACAGATAATCCATGTCGTGGTCGGAATTTGGTCTTTTTTGCCTCCTTAAGGGCGTGAACAAGAAGATGACTGCGTCTAACCTCGATCAGGCATAGATTCCCGGAAATTGGTACACATTCACTCAATGTAGTTAAGGCATGCCCACGATTAAGGCATATGCCCACAAAC
>VSKX01002957.1_pt1 | contig 21545 bp, 16 predicted proteins | sample 4799481 | NCBI WGS metagenome assembly VSKX01 (sample SAMN12179537, study PRJNA552185) | sponge metagenome | biome: deep-sea hydrothermal plumes; feature: spots directly above weak diffusing fluid; material: sea water; isolation source: sponge from the Swan site of a hydrothermal vent ...
GGGGGGGGGGGGGGGGGGGCGGGGGGGCATATCTGTAATCTCTGTGTGTTAGCTGCATGTGTAAACTAAACCCATTCCCCCTTACCTTACCTTTATATTATTGCCTGACATGTTTAGACTACAACCCCACAATCAGTTGTGGCTGTAGCTGCTTGGGTACTCAAGTGATCTAGACTACACAGAGGCAAAATAGGGGGTCAAATCATAAAGTTTTTAGCCAGAGAACCACCTCACTGTGTCTTATCTTGTGGCTTGCTATTGCGAAATGAATTAAGTTGACTCACGTGCCCAGTGCATTGCCCATTGTTTAGGTGCTGCAATCCCATTGGTCAGTAGCATGGCCGCAGACAATATTGGAGTGTGATAGCAAAGCAAGTGTTCATTGCTAAGAGATGAGTAACCAGATTACAGCACAATAAGTGTAGTAGCAGACTGACCACAATAAGAGGTAGTTTTTGACCAGCGGTAATTAAGGAAATGCCATCACATCTTTACCACTTGCAATACAGTTACAGATGTTAATAAGGCTTTGAATATAGTACATAAATATCAAACATGATTTCTAGACACAAATTGAGGCTTTATATGAAACGCAGGTGCCATAGTTTTACATTCTGGGGGAATTCAGCTATCACAGTTTAGCTTCAGTGATCCTGCATGTCAGGATCTAGTTCAACGGAGAAAATTTGCCAATTTTAGGATCATGATCTAATGAACTACAGCAGCTGATGAATGTCTGACATGATGCACTAGCAAAGTGTATGTTCTAACCACTATGTCCTATTGCCTATCCAACCCCATCCCACCCCACACCCCAGAGTTGGTACAGTTGCTATGCTATACACTTGATAATAAAGCTTTGAATACGGTACAAAAAATATAAAATATGATTTTTAGACACAAACTGAGGCTTTATATGAATGAAAATATAAACGACAGTTCTATGAGTTAATTAATTAGAGTCAGTGGGTTCCATTTCTATCTCTACTTTTGTACCAACGTCAGTGTTGAGGCGTTTCTTGGGCAGACCGGAACCTCCCTTCTCTGTACTCCCCTCACTCAACAGAGGAACCTTGTCTCCTTTAGCGACATCGAGTCCTTCCTCTTCAGAAATATCAGAGAGGTCAGATTCTTCCTCCAACGACAGAAACCTGCGTAGGGAGGAAGACAATGTGTATAACTTTTCTCTATGCTAGCGAGACCTGGCTTCTTGCTCTAACTGATTGTGGCGTATTACCTATCACTTTCCGACTGAACAGAGAAGGCCTATTGGCTTTAATCCAGAGCCCCACTACACCGCTAGACAAGGAAACACAATGGACACCCCACCCTGGAGTACAGAGGAGGCTTTACGCTAGCGAGACCTGGCTTCTTGCTCTATCTGAATGTGGCATATTACCTATCACTTTCCCACTGAACAGAGAAGGCCTATTGGCTTTAATCCAGACCCCCACTACACTGCTAGACAGAGGAATACAAGGAAACACAATACAGACCCCACCCTGGAGTACAGAGGAGGCTTTACGCTAGCGAGACCTGGCTTCTTGCTCTATCTGATTGTGGCATATTACCTATCACTTTCCGACTGAAGGCCTATTGGCTTTAATCCAGACCCCACTACACTAGACAGAGGGAAACTGATAAGCAACCCCCCCCTGGTCTATAGAGGAGGCAAACTATTAAAAGAAACCTGCTAGTATTAATGCAGACCCCACTAGATAGAGACAAGACTCTGGGTCACATGCTATAGCTTTGATGTACCTCCCCATTGACCAATGATACAGCCAAAAAAATGGCTTCAGGAATGCACATGAAATTGATTATACTGTTAAAAGCTTTTTCTCTGCCATGGGACGAACACCTAAAATATCATTGAAAGTTAGGCCTTTCCAAGAGCAATGGAATGGACCATCCCAACAAGATATGGACTCTCTACCAGCAAACAAAACCAACCACTTTCAGAAAAACAACAACGCAGGGCTACAATTACACAATACAGAATGAGGATTCAAACACAAGCATAAGAAGTATACCCGTAAAACTGTACAGCTCAGAAAAATGGATCTACACAATTAAGTCTAATAGCCTTACATAAATTATTAGTTCACACAACCAACTGTACATGCATGTCCAATGAAAGGTACAGGAAGTGCACCCACTGATATCAAAATTAATTTGCCAGGACATTTTATGCCATAATGGAGATTATCTCTACTGTATACCTAGGATGTAAAGCATGTCCTAGCAAAACGAAAATAGGAGGACATTTTCATGAAATGACTGGAAAATGTCAGGTGTCTGACTACTGTGATCACAAGCACTTACACGTACGCACCTGTACAACTGCAGCTCAAAGACACAGGAAGTGGACCCACTGGTCAGAGAGAAGGTGGTTTTGTTTTCAGTGGAGGTAGCAATTGTGGATGGAGGCCATTTGAGGCGTGTAGGCGATATCACTACAGCGTGAGAAACTGCCTCAAAGAGTCTGTGCAGGGGATGATAAACAATTGAAAATGGTGCTTGTTTTGTTGTTTGTGTGAGATACCACGGTTTGCATTTCACTGTGTTACTGGCTACAGAATGTTGTTGAAAAGAAGACAGTAATATAAACACACTCACTCGGAAGGAGGCTTGAAGGTGATAAATTTTGTCTTCTTTCCTTCTATTTCCTTGGGAACCACGACTAGTAGGACTGCCTCATCAGTGAAGTAGTGCCCAAACCTTGTCACCAGTTTGGTCACTGCACAGACCAAGTACTGTCACAATATATACCACAAATATGCCCTCCCCCCCCCCGCCACACACACACGCACTCACAGACACTCAAATGCTCCGTGCTTTGGATTGGACCCACCACCAAGTAATTAGTTTTAAGGCGCTCGCGCCATAACCACTTATCAGTGCAGGCAGTGAACTTATTGTTCTGTTCAGTTCCAACACTGAACACATCTTGGTGACAGAGGAAGAGAGTCAAGTTACCGGGGGCTTTAGTCACAACAATTGGATCATCTTTGTCCTTATAGCCAGGGTCAAAATTGAAAGATGCTACCTACAACACGTGACACACAACATCATACAACATCAGATACAGTGATACACAGTGATACACAGTGATACACTATTAATATGCTACAGTGATACACGCTATTAATATGCTACAGTGATACACACTATCAGGAGTCTTCATGTACTCCTGACACTATTATAATGTGTGTATAGCAGTAGCCTCGATTCCAGGCCGCAATAGCAGCTCCAAAACCACAAATACGTATAGCACTTTATTAATAAAGAACACTGTGTACGAAACATGACCGGTGTTTAAAAGGTTCCGAGACATTTGATGCTACAATACCCACACTCTACACGTTGTGTACGTCTAATAACAAACTCACAAGGTTGAACACTCGAGCAACAGCGGGAGAAAAACCATGACTACCGAAAGACACGCACAGTGCGAAACTGTTGTCTGGAGCACGAACACCCATCCCCATAACAACGCTAGCAATATCTCCGGGGAGCATCTGAAAATAAAAAAAACAGTGATTTAGGGGATCAATTTAAGAGGGTGCAATACAATGGGCTGGGTGATGTTCACAGTACTAAATGAGGTTTTAACAGGCACGATCCACTGTGAAGCCATCTTCTTGTCAACGGCACCGAGATCTTTTTCTGAAAGTGCAAGCAACACAAAATAACAACCTGGAAGCCATTCATTCTCAGTACATGCAATCGTGTGTGTGTAATTATAGTAATTGAGACAATGACTAGAAAAGGAGATTGTGGCTTAGTTCCAAATATAACACCCAAACACAACATAGTTGTGGCATGTTAGGGGGACTCGCACTAAAACCAATATGCCACACAAACAACATACCTACACACTCGCTCACCCTCATCAATGAAGCTATACGTCGTCAGATATCGAATCTCAGCTTCAAACAATCCACTCTTTTCTCTCTCCACTTGGCCTTCTTTGAAGACGTGAGCCAGGCCACTGTCTGTTTTATACAGAGACATCAGAAGAAAGTCAAAATCGTTCTTCATCCTAGGCACAAACAATCGAGTAATCCCTCTCCGGGACAACACCGATTTAGGCAGATAGTGCTCAGGACTGATTCCCCCACAGAAAGAAAACTTGGCAACCCTATCATAGCCTAACTCAGCAGCGTGTCTCAAGAATGTCCACAGAAAGGCAAACAGAGCGACAACAATGATCAGTCCGAGGAGTATTGAATCAAAAATACGAACTAGATAAAATAGACGTAGCGAGGCAAAGATACACGGCACGTCAGTGACTGTTCTATTGGCAGGGTCCCTCCACTGGCACGTGAAGTCCACATTGAAGTCGTTGAAGAGCAGGAAAGACAATAGGATAGAGGCGATGGCAGTAAGTAGTTGAAACATCAATTTCACTTGATACCAACGAAGAATACCACTCCGACGATATGTGCAAAACTCGGTCTCGAGTCTGTTGACGATTTTGAGGTTTTTGAGTGGATACTCCCCAGTTAGGTCGTCGCGAAAACGAACCAAGTGGCTCGCGAGAGAGAAAAAGTAGTCAAAGTGTGTGGAGAAGCTCGACTTCCAGATATAGTGCCAGGCACCGATGAGTATACCGTGAACTAGGACAAAGATAGGTAGATATTGAGCATCTGGTACACTGCGGGAGCAGAAGCCATTCACATACGCCGATTGATCATCTGACAAATTAAGGCCCTCTGGGAGAAAACACACCACTCCACTACCCCCTCTAAGCAACTCGGTTAGAATGTCTAAAGCTGTAAGGCCAATAATTGATGTGGTTAATAAAACTATTATTTTGTCCCAGAAAAACTCCTTTACAAAGAATCCTTCACTCTCAGGCTCTTGATTGCCAGTCTCATCCAGTTCTTGTAGGTTAGGACCACCGGCTGATTGAGCAGCAGCTTGTACCACGCCAGCCATCTTGTGTTGGCTAGCACCATACGCCCTCACTGTGTACTGTGTACATTACCACGTGTGACCGCGGCATGGTCTCGAGGTAAACGGACTCTGCACCCAATGCAGCGCAAAAGGTCAATGTGGGGGAGGGGCTCGCTCTGCAGAATGTTCTGTTGACCTTTTGGAGGTGACAGACATACACCAAGGTGGGACCATGTGCACATGCTATGCGGTGGGGCGGATTTGAAGTCTTGTTTTTTTGTGCGGCCAGTGAAGAAGCAAGCAGCTAGTAGAGTGAGAGCAGAGCAATGGAGGAGGCTACTTCTTTCAGCCGTGAGATGGCAGTCCTTCTCAAAGATCCTGCCAACTTTTACAACATTGCCATGTCCAACAGTGGTATGTATGACATGTACTTCCTGTTCATTTGCATGAGAAGTCCTATATTGTACTGAATTCATATGAATTTTGCATGCATTCATCCATTTTCATAGAAAGTGTTTTTTTTTTGTGCATATGTACATAGCTATGCATGGAGGCTTGTGTTTTTTTGCAGACCCGAGAGTCAAGGATTGGTTGTGGATGCAGTCGCCGTTCCCCACCTGGGGACTCATTCTCCTCTACATCTTGTTTGTGATATATGCTCCCAGATTCATGAAGAATCGGGCGCCATTTGAGATGAAACCTCTCCTCTTTGTGTTCAATGCGGCCATTGTTGTCCTTTACGTCTACCTCACTAGAGAAGTGAGTTAGGAGTCTCAGACACCTATTCTTTTAAGAGGGGCGGGCATTAAAAAATAAAGGTATCTAGGGGGGTGTTATTGTCTGATAATTCTCTGCCACAAACCACGAGGACAATGGGGTGGGGAGGGAGGGGGTGGGTGGAAATCTTGCACCTCACTTCCGTCTCCTTTCTGACCTTGCAGTACATCATGGGGGTGCTGGATGCCCGGTACAACTGGATCTGCCAGCCTGTGATCTACTCTTACGAACCGGAGCACATGAGAGTGAGTGCATGCATGTGTACAGCTTTAGTCTGACCTATGACCCCTGATTACTTAGTGAAACCCTACACGGACATCCTAAGTATGCTAATTAATGCATGTCTTCTTGGAATCGGCATTGAGCAACAGGTTGTGGCACTTGTGTCAAATTTGGCGTGATTTCCTGTGGTGTTTCCTGTGGTGTCCGAGGGTCCCTGCTTTCCTCTTATGGCAGTGTGTCTGTGTTTGTGTTTGTGTCTGGGATATAATTAATTTTAAGCATGATGTATTTCAGCAGCTATTGGCACTATTGTTATGCAGACAGTACAAATAAGTACGATTGCATAATTTACGCTCCCCTTTGTCATTATGCATGGATAATAAATAGTGCCGTGCGATCATAGTTTATGGCTCACGTTGTTTTATTGCAGATTGCCAATGCTCTGTGGTGGTACTATTTCTCTAAGTTCATCGAGTTCTTTGACACAGTAAGCGATGTGTTCTCTTGCATGCGAGGAGTGTACACAACACACAGTGTGTGTGTTGATTGCATTACCACGCAAAGCATAACCTCTCACCAACGATTTTGCCATTTGACAGGTGTTTTTTATTCTGCGTAAGAAGGATAACCAAGTCACCTTTCTCCATGTGTACCATCATGCCTCAATGTTCTTCCTGTGGTGGATTGGCATCAAGTGGGTGGCTGGTGGACAATGTAAGTGTTCAATAAAAATCCTCTCAGATGCTTACTCGATTAATAATGTTTGTTTCCCCCCCCCCACTTTCTCTGCATGATCGATCGTGTACTGTAGCTGTCTGGGGCGCACTCATCAATTCTTTTGTGCATGTTGTCATGTACTCGTACTACGCTCTGAGCTGTCTTGGCCCTAGTGTACAGAAGTACCTCTGGTGGAAGAAACACATAACTCATCTTCAACTGGTAACTTGATACCTCCCAAACTCTAATCAGCCAGTTCTGATTGTGTGTGTTTGCATGGAAGTATAATTTGTGTGATTTCATATTGGAAAGTAAATATTCTACTATACTAGGAAGTGTTTACTACTAAGAATTAGCGTATGATAATTTAGTGTGCTTTTATCCCGACAGGTTTTATTAGCCTGTGCTATTTTTAGGTTGCTCGTGTGAGTGCAACACAATGAACCTTGTACCGAACATTGTACGGTTGCTTTTAATTTGGTATGTGGTACTTATCCACTCTCTTTTAAAGTTATGATATGATTAAGAACTCTTTAAAAGAACATGTACAAGTCGAGGTATTTTTCTTCACCACCTGAAGCCAGTGTGTACACGCATGCACACTTCAATCTGTTACTTTTTGGCTGTGCCTCATTCTCCAGACAATTAAGTCCGGCTAGGAATTGAATTAGCTAGTAAATGAAGCTGTATGCTTACAGCTACGATGAATTATCAAAATGTGGGCATGCTCAGAGAGTGGGTTGCGAGAGTTACTTAGAGAACCAAATGTAGTCTTTCGAGACGAGAGAGTAACGAATTTGTTTGGCTATTGAGACCATTTGTGGTTGTTTCAGTTTGGTTAGTGCTCTATCAGCGCACAGGGACACAATCACTGTCAACGCTGGCCATCAACATGGCTGCTTTTCTCGGACTTTAATTATCATAAACTTAGCTGTGTAAACATAGCAGAAATACTTGAAATTTTTAAGCTGGCCACAATTTACGCTATCATTAGTAACCATGTATGATTAAATTGTGGATTATGGACAAAAATATGTATGGACTAGTCTCAAAAACGCAGTTTCATTTCTTTGCTTGGCTAGGCAGAACTTGGTTATACTTGTGCGTTGATTCAAGAGTTTTTTTTCTTATAGTCAGGCTCATAGTTTAGCCTAGTGCTGAGGTGTGTCTCTGATAACTGTTGCATGTTGTATGTGTACATAAACTGCTTGTTATGTTTCCCCCACCTGCACCACGCACACACAGCTGCAGTTCAGTCTCGCCATTATACATGCCCTCCACTCTCTCTACATTGACTGCGACTTTCCCAAGTGGATGCACTATACTCTCATTGGATATGCCATCTCCTTCATTGCTCTCTTCACTAACTTCTATATTCAAACATACGTCAAGAAGGGCAAGCAGAGGAGCTCTGCTGCAAAGACACCACCCCAAGCTGTCAGCAATGGACACATGTCAAAGAAAGAACAATAAACTTACTATAGTTAAAACATTTTTTGAAAGCATAATGTATGTCTGGTAACACGAGAATAATAATTATATACAAATTATGTATGTCTGGTAACGTGCTCCTGAAAATATACAGTACTGCGCCTGCGCCTGCGCATAGGTATGTAGCTAGTTGGCATGACGTAAGCAAGTAAAATGTGTTCCCAAGCAACCGACAACGGTATGCATTCTTGGAACTGGGAGCACTTGAAGGGATTCACAGCTTTTTCCAAGAAACGAGCGTGGGTGTTGAGTTATCGTTTCTGAGAATATAACTACCATCATTCTAGGAATGATCAGTTATCTACCACTTTTGGATTTTCAAGAAATTGGTTGTCGCTAGTACCTGGAACTGCAGTGCAGACCTTAGCTGATGTAAGTTGAGAACGTTTACTATGATTACCATTAGGGCAGAAGATCTGCAAGTGCCATGCAGTTTTATTGAGCCAAAGGGCTCTAGATACTGTCTAGAAACTAGCTAGTTGCAGATAATATGAATGCACCAGTTACTAGTAGTGTTAGTGCAATTTGCTCGCAGTTGCATGTCTCAAAACAGTAGCTATAATGACATAGCTAGCTGCATGTATCAGTATAGCCATAATAATATTATGTGCATAGCTACATACTACACTGCACTGTATAAAAGAAGCTTCAGCTGCAGGTAGCTAATATATTTGACATTGATTCTTCTTTATCTTGTCTTCTCTGGTCCTCCTACAGATAATCTGATTCCCACCCACACCTGCTACCTTCTCATCATGAGCTCTGCATTGACAGATCACAGAATACATGAATTCAGAGATCGAATCCAAATGGGATTGATAGCATCGTCAAACCTACACGGATTGAACATGACCAATGAAATGAGGCCAAAACTCGTAAGTGCAAAATATTAAACAACCAATTCCATGCATGCATGGGTGACGGTGCATGAATTGTTGTCATCGTTGTAAACTATAATTTTCACTTTGTATGTTGCAGCACATGTGAATTAGCTAATAAATGGTGCTAAAGTATAAGCATTATTTTATTTGCCACTTTTAATTCTGTGCAGGAGGAAGAAGCTATCTTCTTGACCCCCAGAAGCAGCCCTTATTCTCCAAATGCAAATGGTAAGTTATTATAATATAATTATCACTTAGGCCATGCACATAAATTATGCTTGCTTACAAACAAGGTCTCATTGCACTTGCTTGTACACATTACATCATTGGAATTAGATTGTAGATTGACTGTGTGTGTGTGTGGTGTGGTGTAGTCTTACTGCATTGTGATGGGTCCAAGAGTAGCATGCAATTAAGGAAGCTCCTACTACTCCTAATGACTTTTCTTGGAAAGTGTAGTGGTGCATTCCTAGTGGCTTTTCCAAGAACTGTTCTAATTCACAGGAAGTAAATGCCTGCTGAAACCTAATCCTAGTTTTGTTGTCACAAGCATTGTACACTGTATACACAGTGAAGCCTCTGGCAGCCTAGTTCTTGGAAATGTTCAACAAGGACATTCATGGGTAGTCAACACCACTTTGAAACACATTCATCCCTTCTTGGAATTAATTAGGTTCCCTGAATGCTTTCCAAGAATATGTGAATAATATCAGGATGTCATAGACACCCACTGCTTAGCTGGACATTACTGACTTTTCCTCTTTTTTTCTACTTAGGTGCTGTGTGCTATGACATACCTGTTGCTTTCCCTGAGTTGGAACACCACCCACTCCCACCAGGCAATGTCCCCACCTCCCCTTACATGCCTGGCTCACAAGAAGATGCAACCTGTAAGTTGAGCAGTCACTATGTAATAACATAACATGATATCATATACACATAAATACATACTCACCACATAAACATACACATGGACACATACATACACCTACATAATTATATACAATGCAGACATAATAGTTTATCTATTATTATTTTCCTATACAGACATTAATCCTTATGGAGGCACTCCTCCCTACTCCCCTCCCTACGACAGTTCACCACTCTCTGGCAATTGCAGCTCTCCCAGCTCTGTAGGCAGTCTACAGTTGGACATGTGCAGCCCCACTATCCCTTGTACCAACTCCAATCCTTTCTCGCACTTCCTACCACAAGCCCAAACCTGTACTTCTACTTGTATGCCGTACTCCTGCTGCGACCCAGATGTCAAGAATGCCCCCTGCATCAATACGCTTGCTTACCACCATGAGCAGCAAAACAGCTGGATGATGCCTAATTGTTATAGCATCCCAGCTGTTCATATAGAACCTAGTAGCGATCTTCCACCTGTGGACACGTCCATCATTCTCCAAGATCGTCGGATGTCCAGCTCTCCCGAACTGGCCATCAGCTACTATCCTCCCAGCCCTCACCCAGGCAATGCTATGCAACAGCATCCTATGTACGCTGCTCAAGATGCAAAACTGTTTGCTGAAAGCTTCACTCATCAGATGAATGTACCCACATTCAACGTCCCCACAAAGAAAAGTAAGTCACCATCTGTCTGTCTGTATACTTGCACTATTATAAGCTACCTACAATGATATGTTGTAGTGAATCTATTTATTTGTACGTTGCCATTACCTATGCTTCTCTTTTACTTACAGCTAAGAGACAACCTAGATCAATTAAACCTCCAATTGAAGTGGACGACTCAGAAATAAAAGGTAAACACACATTTCAACTCTGCTAACGTATTTTTAGGCATTTTGTTATACCTCATAATTATGTTAACGCACCTTGTTTCCGTATAATTTTATGACTTCTTTATTCTCTTCTCTGCAGATATTCCAAGCTCTGCTCAGCTCTGGGAATTCACACTGAGAGTCCTCAAGAAGCCCAAGTATAATAACATGGTCAGCTGGGAGAATCAGAAAGAAGGTCTCTTCCGCTTCCACGACGCTCAGGCCTTTGCTGCTCTCTGGGGAAAACACAGAAATCGACCAAACATGACTTATGATAAAGTGGCTCGAGCCCTTCGCTACTATTACAAGAGGAACATTTTCACACAAGTCGGAGGGAGATTAACCTATCGCTTTTCCGACAGGTTATGCAAACTCTACCAAAAGGAAGAATAAATACACAGAAAAACCGGCAAGCTCATCCAACAGGATAAATCTCTCCTCTTCATATTGAAAGCATAAGCACATGACTACATTAAATTTCAAGACATTCTATTTTTCTATTGAGCACTTTTCACTGACTCTCTTTATAATTATAGATAGATAATTATGTATTATTTGGTTATACTACAGTGTACTAGTACTTTTATCATTTATAATAATATTGACATTAATTAATCTTACCACATATACATAGCTTGTTAGCAGGGACAGGCAGACACTTCTAGCTGATGATTAGTTTGGGACTGAAATGATAAACCGTAGGAAAGGTTTTTATTTTATGGTGCATATGAACAGTGGGCAGGTTACAATCAAAGTATCTTTCTTGGAAACACATTGTTGCACAGGCCGCTGGCCAGCGCTTCCAAGAAATGATGCACGTTCTGGAATATAAACAGTTTCTTGGAACTGCATTCCTGAGGCATATCCTAGTTACATGCGTGGGCGTAGAGTATCTTAACATCGAAACAACGCCGCACAAGAAAATGCGGCGTTGTTTCGAGGCTAAACATGCATTTTGATTGGCTGACAGATTTTTTGTCAATTAGCAGTTCAAAATAATTTATAGTCGCGAGTCACTACCTCAAAAAGCACTTGTGTTTTCGAGTGTTCCCGTACGATCGCTTATTCTTCTACTTGTTCAAGATGTCTGTCACTCCAGAATCAGGAAGAACCGTGTCTTTAACCTCCCAGGAGAACAAACCTGTCGCCCCAGGGCCCACCCCTAAGAATGAGTTCAAAAGACCGCCTCCAAAGTAAGTCGTTGTAGCACAATATATGGGGCCACAATACTGCCCTGGCTTTAGGGATATAGTCTACACATACTCACACACTGTGCTTGTGCCAGTGCCGTGTACAGCTGGTTCATTGACCATAAAATTTTGACTTCTGTTTGTTTTATATTTTAATTAATGCCCACTTTTCTCTACACACAGAATCATGTTTATGAGCCCCACTGATGTCATGGTGTCACCGTGTACTGAGAAACTCATGCAGGCCAGAAGAATGCCTCGTAAACTAAAGTGAGTCTTTCTCTAGATCTGTAACTATTCACACTTTACACACTTCGTTGTTTCTTTGCTACAGTGGCTCGCGACCTAAGCTCCCATTTCAATCAAAGCTTGCTGACAAGGAAAATGTTCACAAAGCCCCAGAGAAGGAATAATCGTTTTAAAACTGCAATATAATTATACTCTACTTGACTGCTTTGTGTTCGTTTGTGTTGTGCTTACTGCATTTGAATGACATGTACCATATAAATCATTAATTTTGCTGTATGCTTTTAATGTGTATAAAAAAGGCTTTTGTAACTTCTTTGATTGTCAGGTTCTCAGGCGTGGGGGGCAATTAACATTATTATGTCATCACTCTAATGCACTTAGACCTCCTTTGGTTACATTCCACAACAGTAAACATAAATATTATGGTCATATAATTATAGCAGAAAGTTAAGTTCCCTGTTCAAAGCTAGAAAGTATTTACAAGCGACTGCTTCTTAATCACATTATCGTAGAGAGCGTTCACGAGGTCAGAAATAGACGGATCGTATCCTAACAAGTTCTTCACTAGAGTGGTCGGATGTATCCCTCCTCCGTGACGAAGCAGATCACGGTATTTAGCACCACTTTCGGCAGAAAACGGATCATTCGCAAAACACGACTTCCAAATCAGAGAGGCGACTGCCCTAGACCAGAGATAGGAGTAGTACTTGGCAGCGTAGCTGTAGAAATGATTGAATCTCGAAACAGTGGCAGTGTTAGGGATGTGTTCAATAGGAGAGTACTTGCTATGGAGGAAAGCGTAACGATCTAATACAGTTTCACCAGCTTTGAGTGGCTCGCTGTGTAGAGAGAGGTCCATGGCTGCGTGGAATATCTGGGTCTGGGTCTCATAGGCAGGGAAAAAATGATTCGAGAATTGAAATGATTTGATACTGTCCGAAGAAATAGGCTCTCTTGTCTTGTAGTGCTTGGCAAACTTTGACAAAACGCGACTGTCTGCTAAAAAGAACTCCATGAGTATTGAAGGCACTTCGGCAAAATCTGTCGAACATCTAGTCCCAGTAACGTTCTGATATTTGGAGCGCCCGAGCATGGAGTGCAGTGCATGGCCCATCTCATGGAACAGGTTCTCCACTGCATGCTGTGAGAGTGGATCGCTCTCAATGCTGCAACACAGAGTGATGACAGGAAGCTGATAGGAAGTCACAACGTCGTCCATTTGTAGCTCACAACCTCCACGGATCGTAAAATGACAGTCAGATGCGAGTTTTCCAGATCGTGCTAACAGATCAGCATACGTGTAGCCAATAACACCTTCTGTGTCGTGAACAAATGCTAATTTCAACACTTTTGTATCCCACACTTCACCGTCTTTGATTGGGACGAGCTGAAGTCTAATTCCAAACAATGCCTTGAAAAATGTGTCTAAACCAGAGATACAATCGGACAGTGAGAAGTAGTTTTGAACAGAATGAATATTGAGTAGTTTAGATTGTTTTTGACGTTCAGCTGTAACGATAGATATATCCCATGGCCTTATCGTGTCAGAGTCTCCTTGAAGTGGCTTCATTTCTTGCTTCAATCTGACCATTTCATTCACTTCACGTTTTGCGAGGGGCAGGATCTTTTTGTTAAGAGCATCAAGAAATGCTTGCACAGTTGCTGGGTCTCGAGCCATGGAGGACTTGAGTACTCTGTGTGCAAAGGTAGGGTAACCAACCAATGTGGCAAGCTGCTGTCGGGCATTCAGTAAGTTCCCTAGTAACGTTTCTTGTCCCGTATTTCGACCGTAAAACAGTAAATAGCTCAGCGCTCTTACATCAGCATTAGTATCATAATAAGGAATGTGGTCAACATGAATATAACCGTTGGACTCTTGAAAACACTTGATCAGTGGTGATGGACAGCTTTTTTTTGGCACTTGAGTAGGTAGCGACGTGTTGTAATGGAACTGATAGCTTGTGTCTAGAATAGAGCTGCTGAGTTCGACTACTTTGTCTCGTTTAGAGCTCTCGAGGTGAATACCATTGATTTCAAAATCATGCAGGAAAGTTTCGGCCGTGCATTTTGTGACCTCATCGAACGATTCGTATTGTTTACTGTTAACGAGTGCTTTGAGCGAATTATATAGCTGTGGATTTGTGTTCAGTTCCTCTACATAGTTTCCAATGGCCATGCACGCTTCTTGTGCGTTCTGTATCATCTCTGGATCAGGGTGGAGCTGACGAATGCACTCACCTAAATCAGCAACGTTACACAGAGTATTTGATAGTTTGTCCATTTTCTGTATCACAGTGATGTCTGGACGACAGGAGATTATTTCATTCACAATCGTCTTGGACTCGTACAGAGCCGTCTGAGTGGCAGTAACGAAGCTATCAGGAGTGGAGAAGTCCTTAAGGTTGAACAAGCCTACAGGGGGAACGGAACAGTGAAGTAAACGTGGATTATTACATGGTGTCTGGTGTACCTGTGCTGTGTGTGTCATGATTTATAGTCTTGAGAGTAATTGTAGAAGAGTGAAGAAACTTTCTGGTCCGTATAAGTCCATAGCTGTGTCTAGTCGGCCTTGGGAACACTCCAATAAACCTAGAGAGCATGTCTTGTCGATTTCTTGAGGCACCATTACGATTTCACCCCACTCCACCACGCCCCCATTCCACGTGGCCAGCTAATGGGACAGTCCCCAACTCAACTAGAGGGGTCTGGCCGGCCGGCCCCCAATTGGTTGCCATAGGAATCAAGAATCAAGATGGTGAGTTCGAGAATGTAACTACCACTGCACTCGTAGTCGAGTCTCCCTCTCAAACTCACCACTGTTATATAATGTTCCACTCTGCAGCCTCCTAAGAAGAGTAGTGCCAAAGTAGACAAGAAAAGGGAGGAGGCAGAAAGGAGAGCCAGAGAGGAGGGTGTGTAGTATAGTATAACCTTCAAAATATGCGACATCTCATAAGCACAATACATATTTTTTGTACATACAGTGGAGCTGACCGTAGGTGTTGCTCTAAATAGAGGTTATACGGTGTGCCTACTAATGTGTCAATAACGGCTTGTCTAACTATAAATGCATGCACTAACATATCACCCACCCTTCACTGCTTGTTTGTTTGTATAGCTGAGGCAGCAGAGGCTGCTGAGAGAGAGCGTATAGAGAGAGAGGAGAGGGAGGCCGCTGAACAAGAGGAGTTGGAACGACAGAGGGCTGAGGAAGAGGCACATTTTGTGGCCGAGACGACTCGTATTAATGAACTGTTGGAGCAGCAGAGACAAGTGCGCGAGAACTGGAAGACCACATACTGGGAGGAGAAGCAGGTATCCATTCACTGATGGTGTAATAATATCAAGTGTTTTCTTCACATTTGATAACTTTGAGAGCCCATAACTTCAGTTTAGAATGTCGAGTTGCAAACTAAAACATGAATTCAATAGCTCTTTAATAGCTCTTTCAAAGGGTGTGTTTAGATTATCAATTTAATTTCGGTAAAATTGTCCATTTTTTAGAAAAAACCGTGGGTTGTAGCCTTTCGTTTTGTTCAAAGACAGCTAACTTTGAGGGCTTATAACTTGAGTTTTGATTGTTCAATTTCAAAACTAAAATATGCATTCAGTAGCTCTTTGATAGCCCTTTCAGATGACATGTTTAAATTAGCAATTTATTTCTGGTCAAAATTTATAAAAAAGCATAGTTCTTCAGATACGTTTGTGATCTCATTGCAGTGGTCTAACTACACCTCATGTCGAGTACTACCTGATCCCTCAAATGTGAGAGCATTCAATACTTACCTGAGTTTATGTGAGGACGAGAATCGACAGGGTGAGCCCAACATTCAGGCCACACTAAGCAAGATACAAGACTATTTTCAGGTGAGATTTCCAGGTATTATTGTAAGGGCAAAAACACGTAGGCATGAAGACATACAATATGAGGGTAGAAGCCAGTGTCTCTCAAGAATTGATCTTTTGTCTATAAAGGCTGGTTTGATGCTGGACCCTACGTAGCGTCCCAGCATCAGGTAACGCTCAGCAGTGTTTTGACGCTAGCGTCATATCCTTAAATGTATATACCAGCATCAGGTAACGCTCAAACAATGCAGCGTTTTGACGCTAGCGTCATATTCTTAATTATACAATGTGGAATTTTTTCTCCGTAGCTTTACTCTGAGGTTGAAGACCTTCTCCACGGTGATGGCCTACCCCAACCCTCTGAGGGCGATGTGACTAGATACAGTGTCACCTTACCAAGACTGCATCAGCTATCTCTGGATCAGTTGGACAGGGCCACTCTCCAGTACATGCAAGAGGCTGAGAAACACGTAGATATGGAGACATACAATATGAGGGTAGAGGCCAGCGTACCGCAAGGATTGATTTTCTGTCTGTGGGGGAATGTTGTCAAAAACCCACGGTGAGAGTACTATACTATAGCATTGTTGTGTGAACAATACTCTTACTCTTAGGTTAAAGAGCTTCTCCTTTCAAGATGAGCTTGTGTTCACACTGGACCTTCCAAAGTCACTCTTACTGGCTGACGTGGCAGTGCGAGTAGTTCAGCTACCCTTTGATCACCTCTCTCCTTTGAGTCAGTCCTACAAGTGCAAGAGGTGAATGAATTGGTACATGCAATGGCATTCATTCGTCTAATGTGAGAAGAAGGAAAAGCTGTTATATTGATTCAAAATCCATACTACTCCACATATTTCTAATATTCACTTAGTTCGATTATTATTATTATTATTGTCTGTCGCAGGTCTCCACCTGCTACCAGTGTGTCTACAGTGAGCAAGTCATCAGTTAAGAGCGAGGACGGGGAAGGTCATCAAGGGGAGGAGGAGGAGGACACAGAGGAGATACAGGTCGAGCCAGAGAAGCCAACTGGCGAGTCAGAGGTTCGTCAGTGGGCAGTGTGCACACTGTGTATACAGGCAATTAGATTGTGCTCAACTGTAGTATTATATATATTTGAGTGCCGATTTAACATTTAATTGAGTGGCCATTCCAGTAGATCTTTATGTTAATAGATTCCTTGTTTTGCAGAGTACTATAAATGTCTAAGTGATTGATCATCCCTCGTGCAGGCTGACGAGTCCACTGTCTCTCCTGATGCTGAAAATAAAGGAGACAACTCAACAGGTCGCTAAGTACACACACACACACAGTGCATAGTTTTGCATAGGGAAATGCAATAACATTGTTTGTGTGTCACCGTATCAAAACATGTTGTGGTGGTGACCAATAACAGTGATGTGGTCATACACTAGTGTCTCATTCAGGAAACATACTCATTGCTTGTTCTGACACCTCTCTTTAACGATAGCTAGACAGACAGTATTGTTCTAGTGGCTGTGACAAAGTAGGAAACAGTAGTCTCATAATTATATAGGTGTGGTTGGTCAAATGCTCAAATTAATTGCATTACGTGTTTTTGTGGATTTGGGACATTTATTGCTCAACACAAGAGGATGTTTGGTTATTTTTAGCTCAATAGTAATTTTGTTACTATTTATCTTAACTGTTTTTTCCGTATGGGTATGATAAATATGCAAACACAGTACGTGCATTCTAGACAGTTGTTATGGTGTTATATTACACGTTGGGAAACCCCATTACGCAATTGCAAGTGTTTACGTATTTGTTGACATAATTATAGAGCCTCAAACCCAGACTGAGGGCACCAGTGAGGGCATTGCCGAGGAGGACAGTGGTGACCATGACAATGGTAGTAATCATGACGACGACGACAGTGATGGCAACGGCGATGATAAAGATCTAGAGCCGGATGAAGTGAATCTGAGAGCGTTCCTACCAGCTCATGGGCCTGTCATGTTCAACCTGCTGGAGATGCCACCACAAGCAAAATCAATCAACAACTGGACATTCAGGAAAAGTATGCATCCACTGTCAGTAACCAGTATTACTGTTTTTTATTGGCAGCGTTGCTAAGTATTTGTCAAATATCACAATTAATATACCGCTAGAGCTGGCGTTGCGTTAGTAGTGTCAGTTGCATAGGCATAGTTCTATTCCAGCACTGCGATTGCCTTGTGTACATTGCACAACTAAAGTCCATTCGAGTTCACCTGGTCTTCTGTTTTTGCACTGTATCTTGGCCATACTTGGCTAGTATATCAAGTATCATTCTGTTTCTGATGAAACCCCGAGTCTAACTATCGCTTCAAAATTTTTGTAGGATTAGCCAGTCAATGTTTTATCAGTGAATAATATAGTGTAGATTTTACTTCCGGGGACCAGGTGAACGCGAATAGACTTTAGTCCTTACATTCAGAGGCCAATTATTTGTTTATTGCTGTCCTCATCTTTCTCCAGTTGTTCCGACGCACTTGGTGTCATACAAGTATCCTGTTGAGGTACCACGCCCTCCTCCCTCGACTGACGAGGAGACAGCACCACCTGCTCCCTCTGCCCCTACTCCAGGATCCTCTGCTTGGCCACCCATACTGGTGTCAACTCAGTACGTCATTGCATTGTGTTGCATGTCATTTTGCTTATAAATAGATCACTGTCTAAAGCCTGGTTCACCTGGAGCTTGCATGGCGCCACGAGCTTTGTCCAGCTTATAAAACAGCTTGTGACATTGTGTGTTTTAGGATCATCACTTACTTATAGTGTCACTACGTTACACGCACGTACCCACGTACCCACTCCTCCCTGTCCACACACACACACATGCACACCTCCCTCCACCCCACACATGCACACACACACAGACATACACACATGCACACCTCACACACACACACACACACACACACACATGCACACCTCCCTGTCCACCCCACACATGCACACACACACAGACTGCCTGCTAAGTTTGTGTTCACCGAGGAGCCTCAATTGGCTCAGTGGGACGGTGAGAAATGGCGGACTAGTGGATTTAAGGAGGTCAACTGTGATCTAGGTACGTACACCGTATGTTTCAAGCCTTGAAAACCGTCGTCTTATTTTCGTTCTGCATATGGCCTGAGTACGTAATTCCAGTAGCTTACTGTCTGCGGCTACTTTCAAATGTCCAGATTATTGTGGTTTTGTTTTGGCTCTCTCTGCAACGAAAATAACGAAACCCAACGAAAAATTATCTGCTATACGATACTGTGTGCACGTGTGTGTCTGTCAATTGCTCAATAGGGACTGGAGTTCGATTCATTGATATAATTATGTATGATTGCTATGTGAACTAACTTTAAGGGCCCCACATTGTAGTCGCACCTCCACTTTTATTATTAGGGTATCACCAGTAATCGTGAGGCACTTAACGCAGGTCCTTAAGCATTTGTTTATCATGCCACATTTTTTTTGCAGAAGGGAAAACTATATCCTTTCAGACGTTTTACTTTCGTCCCCTGGCGTTGATGGTGGTGAGTGTCCAGCTCTAAATAGGGCATAATTATATTTGACTGTGTTTGTGGCCTGCAAGCTCACTACCGATATCACGCATATGGCTACTTCCTCCCCCCCTTTCTTTAGGATCGCTATAGTAACATGCCGTATATCTCTTGGTCTCTGTTCCCTGCCGGTATCAATCACACCGTTCTTACGCTGGAAGGAGCCGCTGTTAAAATAACAGTGGAGATCAAAGTAAGCTCTGGGACACTAATGCTCACAGCTGTTGACATATATGTTGTGTTTGTGTCAGGAGCACCAGAGTACTTTAGTTGGACCCACTGAAATAACTGCACTGCAGCATATTCTCAACAAGTCATTTTCAGCACGTCAACTCATGCAGGTACACACACGCCCACACACACACACACAGACACACGAAGAGAAAGACACACAAAGCGTTGTTACTTTGTACCTAGTTTGTTACTTTCTGTGACCCTGTGTGGAGCACTATGTGTATGTCCAACAGGTGTTGTCATCTGCTGGGACCAACTTCTTCCCTGCTGTGGATGCAGACAAATACGTTAGTGTCACTTCGAAGGTAAAACTATCTGCCTTTATTATTGGTTAATTTTAAAATTTCACACATACCTATAAAAAGCGAGGAAGTTTTGGAATCTTGTATTTTCAATGTATGTGCCCAAAGGAAGTGTTCTCACTTTATGTAGCTTTTATTGACCCATTGAATCTCCTCAGTATTGTTGAATACAGTGTACTGAAAATGAATTAATATATACACACGTGTGCTTTCTTGCAGCACCACCTGGTAGAGATGTGTGTGTATCAGAGCATGGCGTTGACGTGCTGTGCAGTGGGGTTCCAATGGAGTCGTTGGAACAGTGAGGTTGACAAGAAGAGCGTTGTACTGCGGGCAGTGCCAGCACTCGTCACCTCAACCACGCAAGACCTTGATCAAGTGATGCGGTTATAACATATAGAGTACACTTGAGTTTGGAGTGTCGGAAACATGCATTTTGTAGCCTTTCGATAATCCCAGATAGCAGTTTGTTTTGCTTAGAAATTCAATTCTGGTTCAAATTATCCAAAATAGAGTGGGCTATTCGTTTTGTTTAAAATTGAGCCATTTTCGTAGGTAACTTTGAAGGCCCATAACTTGAGTTTGGAGTGTTTCATTTCAAATGTAAAACATGCATTTAGTAGCTCTTTGATAGCCCTTCCAATTAAATGGTCAGCAATTTATTAGTCATTTTAATGACATGCATTTTCTCTGCCCATACATACAGCTGGACTGGTGCACCTATGTTTGTGGTCGTAGAAACTATCGCGTGGGAGTGAGTGAGGACAGCACTGAGTTCTCAGACGTCAAGAGTGATGGCAGTGAGGTCCATCCTAGTCTCTATTCTGCTCTGGAGCACGAAGGCTCCTTGCAGACCAAGGAACACATCAAGGCCACCTCTCCCATGCACTGTGAGGCTGTCAAACAATGGCTCACATCCGTTAAAATGCTGACATTCTCTTAGTAGGAAAATACCAAACACTTAATTATTATGGCTGAGTCTGTATAAGTATGTTAAAACAGTTGTTTGTGCAATTCCTTAATAACGGACGCTCTTGTATTCTCAATAACGGACAACCAATTGTATATCGAATGTTCTCTTTTATAACGAAAACACGTACTGCGCATGCGTAAGCGTGGGCGTTAAATTTACCTGCAGCTCAGACGAGGGTGGAGCTAAACCTGAGCTAAAAAACAGGGGTGGACTTACTCAATGTAGTTAAGGCATGCCCACAATTAAGGCATATCCCCACAAACACAATGTACAAGTGATCATATCTTTAAGATAGCTACATATGCTTTAACGAAATTTACTAGACATGTAGTCATATACACAAGCTACATCTTCGACAAATTTGGAGGTCATGTGACATTTAGGGGTGGAGCTACAGTGTAATATATATGTAACCTTTAA
>VSKX01078704.1_pt1 | contig 21461 bp, 13 predicted proteins | sample 4799481 | NCBI WGS metagenome assembly VSKX01 (sample SAMN12179537, study PRJNA552185) | sponge metagenome | biome: deep-sea hydrothermal plumes; feature: spots directly above weak diffusing fluid; material: sea water; isolation source: sponge from the Swan site of a hydrothermal vent ...
GAAAGGCCTTCTCAAGAGCTATTGAAAGCATGTTTTAGTTTGGAAATTAGTCAATCGTAGCTCAAGTTATGAGCTCTTGAAACCGACCATCAATATAGTCAATTTTAGGAAAAAGCGCAAGGCTATAATTATAGCCTTTGGTTTTTTCAATTTTGATGGAAATTGACCAACAACAAAACGTCAAACGTAATACACTATCGGAAAGGCCTTCTCAAGAGCTATTGAAAGCATGTTTTAGTTAGCTCCACTTCTGCATGCATGTACATTTGATTGCTCACTCTTCTCTTCACTACAGTGCTTACACTGTGGATAACTACTCACGAGAGAGGTATGGAGTTCATGTGCTTAAAAAACAAACTGACAAGCTGTTTGTTAATCGTGTTGTAAAGCAACCATCTGCTAAAATATTTGGAAATCTTGGTAGTAAAGGTATGCAAACAGTGGAGCTAGCTATCAGGATTACTTAACACTCTAGGACTTTTTGTAATGGAACTCTTATTAGTTGTTATCACTTTTACAGACTCCCACGATTGTGAGCCCAGGTCGTTAGTGGACTACTCTATCAACACCTCAAGTGAACCTCATTTACAGCAAGTGGAGAGTATAGAAAATGACTCATTGACAACTGGATCTATTGAGGGTCAATTAGATGAAGTTTTTGGGCCAAACGAGGAAGATAGCTGTTCAGAAACAACCGAGGTCTCAGTAGACAACACCAGTGTTAGCTCACACACACTCACCTCGACATCGGATGATCAAAAGCAATCCCCAAGATGTGACCGGATTTCACTTAGCTCTCAGCAAGATTCCAACAAAGCCATCTCTCAGTTGTCGCTGTCACACTTGGACACTCAAAGCGAGGAAAATGAACAAGATTTCATCTCACATGAAGCACAAGAGTTGACGCAAGAAATCTTAAAAGAGTGTCAAATATCAACAAGCTCGTTTTCTAACCACAATATCGGTAAGGCTCAAACTGACATACCGACAAATGCTGCTGATTCAACTCACTCTGAACTTCAAGCAAAATGCATGGAAGATAAATCACTTCAGACCAGTCTAGAGAGAATTGATAATGGTGAGTGTTTGAGTGAATGCAGTAGTAGTGGCGGCAGTAACACCTCCAAAGACCCCGAGAGACCAGTCTCTGCTCCATTCCACCGGGAAACAAATGCTATTGAGCTGTTTGATAATCGATCACAGTCGGCTGGATTGAGCTCTCAGAACAAAACTACTAGTTCTATTGTTGTTGACATGACTAGCTTACAAACAGTTGAAACAGAAGATAGATAGCCCTTTCTTTGTTAAAGAGTCCATATTTTGTACGATAGTAAGTTGTGATTGACAATCACATTTCTCCCTCCCTCAGACTACGTAGCTATTCTTATACTTTTAAGCCTACGTAACTTTTTTTTCAATGGTACAATGGTTTTATGAAGCTCAAAGTGAGCTCTTTCAAATGCTGTACTTATTTTTTCCGAACCCATTTTTCAAAAAAGCCAAATTTGGACTGTAGCAAATTTTTTCACAGAGCTGTTATATAATTATAATTTGTGTGTGTAAAATGAAGGGGTTTAATGAAGGGCTATAAGGTTGTAAGTTCTACATGATTATCATTTCTAAAGTCCGTAATAAGTAGCTAAAATTTTACACATCTCTTAGTTTATATCAGTCTTATCAGCTTCTTTGTTGTCATCTTCAATGCTTACGTCTGTCTTTACGATATCTTCGCTTGGTTTATCTTGCTCTGTGCTAGAAGGCTCGATCTCAATTTCCAGCAGCTCCTTTGTAGGTTCAGGTTCTGCCTTGTTGCTTGGCTCTGGCTTCTCCTCTTGCTCCGGCACTTGTTCACTGATGGTGACTGAGTATGGGGACTCAGATACATGCTTGCTATCCCATAATACGTGTATCTTGTACTCTCCGACAACCTTTGGATCGTATCGAGCAAGCAGCGTGCGATAGTTGTCAGGGTGACGACGAATATTGACTTTGAATGCACCTTTTGGCCCGAACACTTCGACTTCCATTTTTCCTTGCCCAGCATTTGCTGTTTCGATTGTAAAGTTACCCTCTTGACCCACGAGTCCGTCTTCTAGTCCTGTTCCAAACAAACGTACTTCACTGGGGCTCACATCATCGAGGGGCATGGAAATGCTTTCAATAGGTGTTCCTATGTCGATAGAGACGTCCATGGGAATAAGGTGATCTTCATCGGCTTGATTGGCAGAATCGAGATTCTCTTCAAATTGCACATTATGAGGACTGTTGTGAACTTCTTTGCCATTGTACTTGATGGCAATTTCGTGGTTTCCAACTTCTTTCGGGATAATTTCATACAGGAACGAGTTGGGATTTTCGTCGAGGGATGTACAGCTGATGTGTGCTGCTGTGGTGGGTGTGCACATCATGATGAGGTCAGTACTTTCTTCTGGGGGACAATGAACATTGAATTTGTGGGGGAGGTCAATCACAAAGCGTACATTGTCGAGATCAAGCTGATTGATAAGGTAAGACTTGTCTTTCGTGAAATCAAGCTTAAAAGGACTGTTTTTGATGTGGATGTCATTCCAGAATATACCCAGAGTGTATTTTCCAGAGAGGACTGGTCGTATTTCGGCTGTGTAGACTCCATTTTCTCGATCATACAGTGAAATCTTTGCTTCGCTTGGTCCTAGTGCCTTAAGGGACAGCTTTCCTTTACCAGCGTTGCCAGTACTGATGCAGATATAGGCAGGAGAAGCAATCGACAGAACCTTTTCGAATACGGCTTGATCATCTTTGTGTACATACACTTTGGCGGCAGCTTCTTTGGCCTCCTCGAGAGAGGAGACCCTTTCTTGGGCCTCAATCTTCACTGGGCTTTCAAAAACTGGCTCGTCTGCCCAGCTTACATCAAAATGATAGGTCCCAGCAATATCCGGTACAAAAACGATTGTGTAGAATCCATTTTCGTGGTTTTTGTGGGTAATAGGCGCTTCGCGACCTCCTTGGGGAACATGGGCATGAACTTTGAGATCTCCTGCACCAGATTTTCGAGCATCAAGTGTAAAGCTCGCTTCCTCTCCCAAATAAGCCACATCGGGAATATACAACAGCTTGCAAGCACTGGGATTGGATTTGACAAACTCAACACGAAATGGACTGCCAGGGATTTCCTTCCTATCAACAAGAACATGAAGGGAGTGGATGCCAAGCTCCTTGGCTTGATAGATCAGCTTAACTTTTTTGTTTCGCCTCTTTGTGATAGTGAGGTTATTGGTATCTCCAGTTTCCTCGTGGATTCCGAAAGATTCTACTGCTTTTAGATCAACGTAGTTGGTGAATTGAATGCTGTAAGGCTTTGTTATCGGAAAAGTGGGGACGTCTGACTTGTCCACAACGGAAAAAATGAGAGGTGATCCAGGAATTGGCTCTTCGTCCCACTGTACCTGCATCTTGTGCTCCCCACATACATTAGGGGTGTACTCAACATTGAAAAGCTTATCACTGCCGTCTTCTGAGGTTTGAATTTGAGCCTGCGATTCGTTGTCCTCGTTAGTAGAGGGGCAGTCAATAGATACTCGGAGATAACCCTCGCTGGCATTGGAAGCGTTGACACTGAACGATATTTTTTCTCCGATAACGTAGAATTTTCGTACACTAACACCACTCAGTGAGAATTTGGGAGCAGGTGGAGGGGTTGGTTGAGGTTCTGGCTCAGGCTCGTCAATGCGAATAGCAAACGGTGATTTGCTCACTTCATTGTCATCAAAGAACAGGGATAGGCTGTAACAATCGTACTCAGATGGTCGAAAACTGACAATGTACTTGTTTTTGCCGGAAGCAACAAGATCGTCCTCTATAAACACTTCCATTTCTCCACTTTTCTCGCCCTTGCAGGTTGCCGTCAATTTCCCAGGACCAGCTTCACTTGCGTCCACCGACAATTCAACAGGAATCTCGAGCTCAACAAATCGTGGCTCTCCAAACTTTATTTGTTCCGGACGCAGAATGAGGACACCAAAAGGAGACCCTGGTACAGGACTATCGTTCCAATAGGTATCCACCAAGTAGGAGTCAGCACTTGGGGGATCAAAGGTCACTTGATAGTGCTGATTGGCATCAGGTAGTTGCTCACTAGTGCAATCTAGAGGACCAGAGTCAGCTCCATGAACGCGGGCCCGGAGATTTCCTTCTCCAGCTTCAGAGGCATCGAATGTCAAGATGACAGGAGAGTCGTCGTCTTTCGTTGAGATATGTTTTACTCCATCTGCCCCAAGACCTTCAGGTTTGGGGGGGTTCGTGCAGTACGTGTGAACTGAGTTCGATATCGGAAGGCCATTGTAAAGTATTTCAAACGTGTAGGTGTCTGGTTGAGCAGTATCAGTGGAGGCCGTGAGGTGAAAGTCATTGCCAGAAATACGCTTTTTCTCGACGGGAATTTCTCCAACTACATCACCCTTGCAAGTACAAGTTAGTTCAGCATTTCTTGCGCCTTTAATGCACACATCTAGTTCAATAGTGTCTCCAGGCTCATTGGGCTCCTTGAAATTAGAAGCTATCACCTTTGAGCTGAGAATAGGATTCATGTCGAGCTTGAAAGGAGAACCCTTGACATTTTTCCCCTCCCATTTCACACCGAGAATGTAGAGATCTTCGTGTGGAGGTTGGAATTCAACATTGTACATTGCAGTAAATCCTTGTTTGGTTACAATCACTTCTATTTCTTGATCATCGCCTGTTTTGCAAGTACTACTCATGTTGCCTCTGCCAGCTTCGGAAGCATCAAAGCCAATTCGAATATTCTCTCCTGCTTTAAGATTTCCACTTGGAGCTTCAGATATTGTGACAGATCTGTTATTAGTCTTGTTTAGATTCAGTCTGAGAGGGGAGTGCATGACATGGTCACCTCCCCACGTGATGTGTAGCTGGTAGGCAGCTGGAGTGGGTGGAGTGAATACAAACGAGACCTTCCCATCTTCTTCTCCTTTGCAGGCAACATCGAAAACATTCTCTTCTTCATTTTTTGCCTCGATTTGAAGTGGTCCATCACCATTGGCAGCTGATTTGTCGACCACAATTGTTACCGGATCTTTCTTGCCCGTAGGCACATCTACATATGTAATCTCAGCCATTCCTACGGAGAAAACAAATGACTTATTGTGGTAAAATTCTGTTTTTGTTCTCAGCGTGCTAACCATGCACATTTGAGACTAAGGTGCACATTCTTCACATATTCGCAGAGTGCAACAAGACACTCAAGAACACTTTGTCCACTTCCCCATGCATGGATACACACCCCACACAATACTGACCACAATTGTTCTCGTAAAGACACAACAATAGTATCTCTTTGTCAATCACTAAAGCGAGCTATAGGAGTGTTCTACAAAATATCATCTAGTAATAATAATTTATTATAGCTAGCTACAACTAACACTACATCCACCTGGAATTGGTTGCATGTCCCACATTTTACATTAGTCTATAGCTTATTCTAGACTAGAACCATACCTTGCAGAGACTAATGCAGAAGGAAGAACTTGTTTATGGGAGGCTTGTCACAGTCTGGGTAGCTCCGTAGTAGAGCTGCAGAGCTGTATAGTGAGCTTGCTTGTGGTAAACTGTAAAAGAGGGGGTGTAAGCACCACAATAATTATGTGCTTGGGTGTGTCGATAATGCAATTCATTAGCTTCCTGGATCCTACATGTATGCAGTTTATGGAATTCACCTCAGGAAACCTACAACCTGTCATTCACAGAAAACTAGGCAATTAGACAGGAATTTATGAATAACAGTATCCATGCTGTCAATTGCAGTGGCATCACCTGGACCTCCCACAGCAACTTCAAAGCATGCATTGCATTGCACCCACACTCCACTGATTAACAGCACACCTTGAAACAGTAGCATAGCAACTAGTGACACATGCATGCATGCATGTAGCTGTGGAAAGTGATGATAGTTTCTGGGCAGGGGTTTATTAACTAACTAATACAAATATGTACAGACTTGTGCGCTCAGATGTCCGGACTGACGGATATTTAAATACAATCTTACGTTCAACATAGGAATATAGACTCGATTTCTATTCTTGCGTCGCGTTGCGGACCGGAATGCAACCTCTTGAGACATAATTATTGTGAACCCACCTTAGGTGTCAAATCTATGAGTAGCCATGCACATATGCTAATGTAAACACTAGACTATATTCGAGAGGTCCTAAGCGGTACTTTACTTATTATAGTCAACTACACAATTTGGAAAAAAATGGGGTGACATAAAAATCAAGAAAATCAATAAAAGTATCTGTTCCTAAGCTTTGTACAATAGAAACTAAGATGAACGTAACTAGCTAAAAATTAAAAAAATTGTTTTTCATTGATTTACAATACTAGAATTTTGCATGGGTTTCTGCTCAACTCTCGGACTCAGATTGTCTGCACATAAGAAAAAACAAGCAGTAAATAATTAAGCACAACACCACTTTTTTGCAGCAGGTGCGCTATACATGTAGATTAGCCTCTGAACAAGGGCATTAATCAAAGGGTACAGAGCCATGTCCTTGTTGAGAGGTCAGAGCTTCGTCAGAGGTTAATCTTTTTTAAATGGCTATAACTTGAGTTTTATTTGCTCAATTTTGGTGCTAGCATCATAATTATAAAACCAGGCCTCACGGTTAATATGCAAGTTACAGTAGCTACACACGTGCACTCACTGTTTCTTCACATCGACAGAGAACGGAGATCCTGGGGTGTGAGTGTCAGACCAGGTGATGTCGATTGTGTACTCTCCAGCGTGAGTAGGATCGTAACGTACCAATATCGTCCTCTCGTTGTCGGGATGGCGACGCATATTGATTTTAAACGCTCCTTTTGGACCATGTACTCTCACAGCCAGAGTCCCTGCACCACCCTCTCCTGTTTCCACGGTGAAGTTGCCCTCTTGTCCGACAACTCCATCCTCTAGTCCAGGTCCATAGGCTTTCACCAGGTGTGGTTTGGGTTGATTCATGACCCTCACTTTGAATGGGCTGCCCTGAATGTGACTGCCGTTCCAGCGTACGTGCATCATGCATTTAGTGGCTTCGGGAATATCGACAACACACGAATAATTGCGCTCGTTCTCTTGCTTGACAACGCCGGCAATGCTCTTGTTCAGTTGTGCCGATTGTGCCACCACCGTAAGCTCTCCTTCTCCCGGGGAGTTCCCAGCCTTTACGGCAAAGGTCACCAGGGTCCCCACATACACTTCGCTGACAGCGTCTTCAATGGATAACATGTTTGGATCTGAGTGATTGTAGCAAGTCACGGTGTAAGGACTGTTGGGAATCTGTTGACCACCCCACGTAATGAATATCTTGTAGTCTCCTGCTCGAGGGGCCATGTACTTGACTTCTAGCTTTGTATCTGATAGAGCTGATATCTTGGGCTCGATATAAGTGTCCCCTTCTCCCTCAATGGCAACGTTTAGTTCCCCAGACCCCGCCTCTTTAGTGTCGACCACAAACGTCTCCCACTTGTCTACAATGCATGCAACCAGACCGTCCCCTTCAGCAGTGCATCTGGAGGCATCGATCTCGGGTGGTCCGAACACGAGTTTGAACGGAGAGCCTAGAATGTGCTGATCATCGTATTTGACTGTGAGTAAGTATTCTTCACCGTCTGAGGGGTTGAACGCGATGTTAAAGCGTTCTTCGTTGACTTCAGTGATAGTCACGGGAACGCGGTCCTTTGTTGCAGTGTTTTCAACGTGTGCTGCTAGCTTACCCTTTCCAGCTCCTTCCGTGGATATACAGAACGTGACATTGTCGGTGTTCTCTTGCTCGCTCTCGATGGAGCTTTCCACCATTCGACACTTGGATGCATCACCACGGAGCTCGAACTGAACGTTAAATGGACTGCCCAGGATGTGTTTGCCGTTGTACAGTACGAACACCTGATGGTTTCCGACTTCTTTGGGTATGATTTCGCACTGGTAAGAGTTTCCACCAGGTATGGGAGTGAGGCGGACATCTGCTGCAGTGGAAGGAGTGACTGTGATCTGTAGAACACCCTCTCCCACTTCATCGCAGTGGAGTTTGAACCGATGAGGAACGTCAATTCGAAAGTTCTCATTTTCTAAGTCTAGTCCGGTAATAACGCGGCTTTTCTTCGATTTAAACGTGAGCAGATAGGGACTACCCTTGATGTGTTTGTCGTTCCACAGTATGTCAATGTGGTACTTTCCAGCAATGCTTGGAGTGAACTCGCACGAATAGGTGCCATCTTTGTTATCAAACACCTTCACGTCGGCTTTACCTGGACCACGAGATGTGATATTCAGCGTACCAGGACCAGCATCTATAGTAGAAATACGGAACTTTGCGGAGCGTCCAAATGGCAAAACCTTCTCAAACACGGCCATATCTTCATCGAGAATCTGCACTTTCTTAGGATCTGGGTCTTTCCCATACGCTCTGATCTTGAAGGGGCTTCCAGGTATGTCGGAGTTAGCCTTACCACGTAGAAAGTAATCGCCACTCAGAGGAGGCACAAATCCTATACCAACAACACCGGACATCTCAAAGTTGACGTCAACAGGACACAGTCCGTACGGACCCTCGGCAGTGGCATTGAGATGTGACCGTTGAATGGGAGTGATCAGGTTAACGTTATCACCAGCCTTCACATCATTGCGGGTCACACCAGGAGGATGGCTGTAGCCCTTTTCCAACACCTCACGTTCCACAGCCTTGATTGTGAACGGACTGCCTTCAATGTCGACCTTTCCGAGCAAAATTCGAAGAGTGAAATCATCGGCATAAGTTGGCACAAAGTGTACTTGATGTGTGCCGTCCACTTTCTGTACACTAACGTTGGAGTCACCAGATCTCTCTCCCTCAGCGGTGCTGGATACACCCACTGCTTCGCTCACATCGGAAATGTGAACATCAATGGGTTGACCAACGGCTACAATGTTCATTGCCTCGGTAACGAGTGGTTTCTTTATCGTTGGTTTGAGCTCCTCCACGTTTGCACTGAAAGGACTCCCTGGAATAGGAGTCCCTGCCCACGAAATATTGAAAGAATGGCTGCCAGCAACGCGGGGTGTGTACTGAACATTGAAAAGTCCTTCTTTTGCACCAGGAGTAACCTTAAGATCAGACTCCACTACTTCTCTGGGAGCTGACACACGCACACTCAAGTCTCCGCCTCCAGCTTGTCTGGCATTCACAACATACTCAATTGGTTGATTGATGTATCCGTTTTCCAGGCCCTCAACTTTGACTCCTCTGGGATTGGGAGGGGAAAGAACTCGGATTCGATAAGGACTGCCAGGAATCTCATTCTTTTTTACTATTACGTGGACATTGTAAATACCTGGTTCTTGAGGTTGAAAGCCAAGCTTGAACTTTCCCTTGGACTGCTTTGTAATCTTTACCTTTGTCTTCTTTCCATTTTCTTCGTGAATAGCGTAGGAATCGAGGTCTCCAAGTTTTCGATCGACAGTAAAATCCATTGAAACTGGCTTTCCAAACGGAAAGGTTGGGAGTTGAGTGACATCACCGACTTCAAACGAGAGAGGAGCTCCGGGTATCATGTCCCTGCCCCAGAGAAGGTGTACTCTGTGCCCACCCAGACAAGTGGGGAGGTATGTGATGTGGTAGATACCGTGTTCTTTGTCGCTCTCCTTTACGTCGAGGGTAGAGGGCTCTCCTTCTAGAGACGGTCCGTCAGAGGTCACATGAAGCTTAGCAATGCCAGCATCGCGTGTGTCCACTCCAAACGAGATAGGCTCCTGTATTTGTGGTATGGCAGGAATGTCTTGTAGGCCAAATATTCGACATTTAGCAGCGTTTACTGGAGTTAGGTAGTTGATGATAATGGGGCTGTTGGGTAAGTGTTCTCCACCCAGTTTGACATCCAAGGTGTAGCGATCGGGGGTCGTTGGGTCAAAGTGAACGGCAAATGTCCCGTCTTCATTTTTGAGTACTTGAACTATCACGGATCCTGATATATCACCGAACCCACTTGCATTTAGCTCACTGTTCTTCTTGCTCTCGTCTTCTATGCTGACAGCTACGTCCAGAGGCTCCCCTATGAATGAGGTGAGCTCAACTGGCTCCTTGTACTCTTCAATATCGGCCTCTGCATCAGGAACAGACTCTAATAGTCCGGCAGGAATAGCAATAGCCTCCTCAACACTCTCAATTAGCTGCATGTCAGCCATTTCACTGACTGGCTTCAGGTTCACTTTGAACGGAGACCCGGAGACTTCTTCTCCCTCAAAGAAAGCTGAGAGGTTGTAAACTCCGTGCTTAGGTGGTACGTACGACAAGGTCAAAAGCTCGACCGAGGCTCCCTTAGCAACACTCACGGGAACATTGTCTCCCTCGTCGCTAGAGCAGACGCCCGTTACAACACCCGGCCCAGACTTGCGTATGTCCATTGCCAAGGTGACAGGCTTGTTGATGTCCGTGTACAGAGGCTTGCCGCAAACTACCAGTTCTGGATGCAGTGTAGGACGAGCATCGATTCTAAAGGGGGAACCACTGACAGGACGCTTGGACCACAAGATGGATGCACTGTACATCTCTTGCTGTTTCGGTACGAAGGATACCTTGACTTGAGTGGGTTTAGGCTTCTCTATCTTTGCAGGAACCACACCGCAGGTGTCACCGGCTATGTCAGCTGTCATTTCTCCGTTACCAGCATTTTTGACATCAAAGAGGAGCTCGATAGGTCCACCCACACCTTCAGGCTTAGAGGTGCCTAGGAAACGCACTAGATTTGGTTGAGGGGGTACAAGGTTGATATAAAATGGAGAGCCGGGGATTTGTTCATCTCCATAAGCGAGAGAGAAATGATAAATGTCCGCTTGAATTGGTGGAAACTTGACTCGATATTTGTCTCTTCCGGTCTTATTGGCAGTTACATGGATTTTCCCCACGAGATCCCCTCTAGCCTCGGCCATGATGTCACCAAAGCCAGCATCAGAGCAGTCTAGGTCAATCCACACTTCCTCTCCAGTGCCCGCCTCTTGCGGTACATGAAGCTCACGAACGATAACTTTGCTGGCCATTGGGGGTCGAAGGTCGATTCGGAACGGAGAGCCAGGGATTTTGTCTCCATCCCATTCCATTGTAATATTGTAGAGGTCAACGTGGTGCGGAGTGAAAGATAGATTGTACATGGCAGGACTGTCCTCAATGGTCTCCAACTGTACCTGCCCATAGTTCTCCCCTCGGCAGATAGTGAAGAGGGCTCCGTTTCCAGCATTGGTAGCATCCACCTTATATTGAAGGGGTTCTGCGAGAGCAATCGTCTCAGGTTCTGTCACAATGACCAGTCCAGCATCTGAAGGGAGAGTGTTGACGAGGAAAGGTGATCCCACGAGACTCTGACCTCCGTACTGCACCGAGAGACTGTATATGTCAGGCTGAGGCGGGAAGAATCCCAGTTGATAGATATCGGTTGAGGTTTCTTTAATGGCCACTTTCACTTCACCTACATTCTTTCCAGAACAGGCCCCTGTCACTTTGCCCTTGCCTGCTCCAGAGGTTTGAAGCATCACTTCAACAGGTCCTTTAGGGCTGGGGGATATGGTGGGACCGACGACTCGAATCTTGGTGACATCCACAGGCATGAGGTTGATTGTGAATGGAGATCCTTTCACGTCTTTCCCCGCCCACAAGACGGAGATGACATACACATCTGGCTCAATGGGTGTGAATCGAATATCGTACTTTTCCTTAGCAACGGATCGCTGACGAATAGACACAGGTATTTCTCCGATCTTGTTTCCTCGGCCGATTACAGTGAGTTCTCCTCGTCCGCCCTTTGATGTGTCGAAACAGATCCCGATGGCTTGACCCGCTTCTAGCATTGCAGTGGGAGGTTCACAGATGACCACCTTCTCAGCGTCAGCAGTAATGCTGTTGATTTTGAACGGGGACCCGGGTACGTGATCTTCTCCCCAGAGAACTTCCAACGTGTAATAATCGGCTAGAACTGGAACAAAACGTATGTTGAACTTTTTAGGCTCGGTCTCAGTAATAGTAGCGTCAGTTTCGCCATTCAAGTCTCCCACGGCAGAAGCAGCCAGTTGACCGTTACCAGCAAGGCTAGCATCTACACCAAGCTCCACCCCTTCGGTAGGATCAGCAGGTACTTCAGGACCTGTCACAACACATTTGCCAGCATCAGGTGGTGTAATATCGATCTTGAATGGAGAATTCGTTACGTTTTCAGACGACCATAGAACGCTGATAGAGTAGGCATCAAACTTGGGTGGAATGTATGAAACAGTGTATCTTTTAGGATCAGTTTCGGTGATTTCAGTGGCTACAGATCCAACTTCTTTGCCATATACGGTAGAGGAGAGCTTTCCGGCTCCAGCTTTCTCTGTGTTGACGTCAAGTCTGATGGGAGAGAGAGAACCAATCTGATAGTGAGGTCCGTCGATGATTACTTTCTCTGGGCGTGGCTTATCCTCCACTGAGAGGTTAAACGGGGAGCCGGGAACAGGCTCTTCTGACCATAAAATGTTCACCATGTAATCGTCGGGGGTTGTCGTGGCAAAGGCTACGGCGTACTTGCCGTTGCCGCGCTCCGTGATGTCCAGGGTTGGTTTAGTCCCAGTACGTGCACCTAAGCTTGTAGCAGTCAGCTCTCCATTGCCCGCTTCAGAGGCGTTCACTTTGTATGGATAGGGGGTCTCAACAAGAAAAGCTCCAATTTTGCTCGGCAGAGGTTGGGACACAATGACATTGTCGGCCATACTAGTAGCTTCAACAAAGATTCTGATCGGAACTCCAGGTATATTATCCCCATCGAATTTGATACCAATGACGTGCGGGCCACCCTCCTCTGGGCATATATGCAAGAGATAGTTTTTGTCGGACTGAGTCTTGACTTCAATTTTTTCGTCAACGTTTGGTCCTTTAAAGGAGGCCATAAGATCACCTTCGCCAGCGTACTGGGCAGCAACTCGGAAATCAATGGGCTGCTTCAATTGGTACGTTCCGTTCTCGATAGCGGCTTTATTCACTTTGACCTTTGTGGGGTCGTTCACGGTGTATTGAAATGGGCTTCCTGGAATGGGAGCGTTTCCGTATGAAACATCGACTTTGATGGGTCCCACTTCAGCCGGAGTGAAGTTCACAGTACATATGGTTTGGTCTTCGCTGACAGTGCATTTCTCAGGCACAGAGGGTCCGTGAGCAGAAGCTGTGAGTTCGCCAGATCCAGCCTCGGAAATATCGACGTTAAAAGAGTAAGTTTTGTTTGCACGAAGGCGGCCTTCTGGTAAATCACCCACTCGGCATTTAGAGGCATCTGCAGGTGCTGTTACGTTCACCTTGAAAGGACTGCCCACAATGGGAGCTCCAGACCACTGTATGTCCACTTCGTGAGCACCTTTGTCTTTAGGCAGGAAAGTACACTCGAAATTCCCGTTGCCCTGGCCTTTTGTTTCGACGGGAACATTCCCTTTTGGACCATCGATTTTCACGATCAGTTCTCCAGGGCCAGCTTTCTCCGCCTTGATGCTGAATGTCTGAGGGTCGTTCACACAGGCTCGAGTGAGACCACGCCCGCTTGCAGTACATCGTTTAGGATCCGTCACTATGCATGGGAAGGGACTGTTTGGAATGTGTTTATCGGCCCACGTTACTGACACTCCGTGTTCTCCTGATTCCAGTGGAGAAAAGTTCACACTGTAATTCATTGGTTTCGTTTCTTGGATTTCAGTTCCAACGTTTCCGTTTGGCCCTTCCACTTCCACTTGTAGCTCGCCAGGCCCGCCCTGCTCACAGTTGACGCTGAAGGCAGCTGCATCTCCGACTCGGGCTTTTGATAAACCAGTTCCAGTTGCGTAACAGCCTTGAACATTTGTAGGGGGTGTGTGGCTGACTTGGAATGGAGAATTCGGTATCTTTTCCTCGTTGAGATCGATTTCGATGACGTAATCGCCTGCAGTGGCAGGAGTGTAGAAAAACGAAACAGCTTTGCTGCTCTGTGGTTGCTTTCTCACGGGAAGCTCCTTCCCATCAGGCCCCTTGACGGCAACATTCAATTTTGCCCATTTTGGAATTCTCGGGGCACGCACGAAAAAACTTGTTTCTTTTTCGGCTGAGTCTCCAGTGATACCGTGTCCGATGGCCTTTAGAGTGGAGGCGAGGCTAGGAGCAGTAGGGGGCGTGGCATATTGGAACTGAGTGAGGTATGACATTCGTGTGAGCTCGTCTAAGTCATTCTCGGCAAACTCATCAGGCGGAATGGTAGTCTCCACTCCGAGCAGCTCTTTAGCAGCGGCCATGGCTTCTTCGCAGTTCTTGAACGAGTCGACTGTGTCCATTTGCTCGGCATTGGGATACTGTCCAGCTGTGAGAGCGTCTGTGAGGGAGGCCACAGCTTGTCCACTGGTCCAATCGGAGGAGAAGTTGCTCACGGGTTGGTTAGGAATCTTGCTGTTGATCCAGTCCAGTAGTGAGTTACGACCAGGAGAGTCTTTCTTGCAGTATGCAGACACGTACGTCATAACAGAGAGTTCATCTGGTTTCTCCACGGCCATGTCCTCGGGGTGCATTACTTGAGGCACACCAAGCTCCTTCTCGGCAATTTCCATGGCATTCTTGATGTTCTCAAGACCGTTATTGGGGTCCAGAGAGGTGTGGTTTGGGATTAGACCAGGCTTGCAATAGTCTACCAATGCAGAGAGAGCCAGTCCATCGTTCCAATCTGAACTAAAATTTCTCACTTCTTTGTTGGGAATGGTAGAGTTCACCCAATTCACTAACAGTTTTTTGGCCGTTTTTCGTTTCTTTTTGGCCTCTTTCGATTCTTTTGTCTCTCCTTCTATGGTAGGAGGTCCAGCAATCTGGTATCGCAGAATGAGTGCCCATATCAGTCCGAGGATGAGTTTGAGGTTCGATTGGTAGATGTCACTTGCACCTGTACATGTGTGCATTGTGGGTAACTAGTGTGATGTCAGGGTACTAGGAACTCTAAATTAACCTCAACACATGTCAACACTGATCATTTCCCACACAAACAGAAGCTCTTAATACACTTAATACGTACTACACACAACATGTTTTGAGGTTCACTAACTACAACACTGCTTTGATTAGTATATGACTGTTTAAAAAATTCTTGGAATTTTGGCAGTGGTGGCAAATCGTAACTTGACACTGCACAACAAACTAATATTGCTTCAAAGAATGTTCCACAAAGTTTTCGAATTACGTTATCAACTGGAATGCCATATACCGTATAGCGGGAAATTTTCGTTGGGTTTTATTTTCATCATTTTCGTTACGGAGAGCCACAAAATGAAATTTAACCCACGAAAATCTAGATATGATGATGTGCTCAGGGCATTTAACGAAAATAAGACCACGAAAATACGCTTTCAAGCGAAAATTTAACCCAACGAAAATTTCCCGCTATACGGTAATAGGAAGATAGGAATCGTCGATGGCCAGAAAGTGTAAGAGCTGGTAACACAATGTTTTGACTAAAGATATGAAACATGCATGACTTCAATTAATATTCAACACTCAAGTGCACTATACTTAAAGTACTATTGTAAGATGTACGAGTGTAGGGACACTATTTATGTACAGCTAAAACAGCTCATGGATGTATGAAACAAATAAGGGCATTCGTATTGACAAATGAGAGCTGTTCAGTTGATTACATACCACACCAACGAGGTTGTATTCACTTCCCACACACCACAAGAATGTAACTCTAATCGGACTGGTAACTCTATCGGACTGGTAACACTATCGGACTGGTAACACTATCGTACGCTACAGCAATGGGGGGGAGGTCAGACACTATAAGATCAGATGGATGATATCTACATTGTGTAAAGCCAGTGATCACACACACAGTGTGAGCTATTATTACCACTTTCCCAGTAAATAGTTAAAATAAGCTTCATGCCAGAAAGTGTTGCTTGGAGACTATATGTATACACCATCACTTCCAATAGGGCACCGTGAATAAGCTATACATTGTAGCTATACAGATTAAACCAGTGGACTAAGATTTCCAATGCACTTCTGAATCAATAGAGATGCTTGTTGGATTACAAGTCAAGAGTAGCTAGGTTTTCGATGTATGTATATACAGTGAACTACTACAGGGATTTTCCCAGTACAAGTCAAATATACGATACCATAGAAAATAATACGGCCACTCCTGCATATTTGAAAATGTCACCTACTTGTTTGTTAATGAATACCGTATTTCCTTGATTAGAACGCGCGCGTTCTATTAATTTCAGCTCCTTTGGAGTTGCGTGTTGTATTCAAGGGCGCATTCTATTCAAGGGCGCCCGGTATTAGAACACGCGCGTACTATTAATTTCAGCTCCCTGAGTTGCGTGTTGTATTCAAGGCGCGTTCTATTCGGGGTGCACGTTCTAATCAAGGAAATACGGTACTTACAGTAAACTGCACCAGACATGCAGCTAACCACACCGTTACTGGTGTTGCCACCTCCTTCATTGAACCACTTATCACAGTAATTAGTAACCCATAGAAGCACGCACTCCAAAATTAACTGTGTACTTACCAATATTGACCATTGGTATCTTTTCAACATCTTGCATGAACCGAAACGCAATCTCAAGGTTTTCTCGTTTGTGGACGTCCATCTTGGGCTTAGCCTTAAACCTGCACACAACAAGAAGTCAACTTACACCACAGAAGGCAACATGGATGACTTCAGAAATAGAGACATGCATGTTTATTTACTGAAGGCATTGGCTTTGTTTCTCAAGAATGCTAACATTTTGGTGAGGTAGACGCACAACACTTGGTCTCCTGGCAATAAAACAGGTCATAGCAACAGGGCCAAGTGCCCAAAGGTGACCAATACCGTCAATGGTGCATGCACATATCTCTGGTATGTACTCACCTATTAACAATTCACTTTGATGCTAACTAGATGCAATGTCTTGCACGTTCTATGACTACCGTATAGCGGGTATATTTCGAGGGTATAAATGTTCACGGATTTAAGCATGTACCGCGAAAATTTATATCCACGAATTTAATATCGCATGCATGCAAGATGTAGAAAGGCTGCTATTCCGCGAAAAATAATTCTTTCTAACGGTCATTCCGCGAAATTTATACCCTCGAAATATACCCGCTATACGGTATACAGCAGGCATTGCATAATCTTACTTACTTTCCGGGCATTTTCTTGCCAGGAGCTAGCAGTTGTAGTAGTGTAATTAGAGCTACTCCATCTCGGAGGTCTTCTTTGAGGTCTTCCACTTGTGATTCAGTGGCCTTCAGTTTGTCGTTGACCCAATTAGTGAAGGTTTTTCTCTGCACATCTATCCAGCCTGTGTCTGCGAGGCCCTTGGCCCCATCAGGACTGTTGGTGGCTCGCTTGGTACTCATTTTTAAGCAACTACTATCAGCCAAGGACAGAGCAGGACAGAGCAGGAGAGAGTGAGCCTAGACCCAGTCTGCTTCACAATGAATACTGTATCTAGAGAAACAATAGAGAACTGCAATAGCGTAACACTCCAGCTTACGAGCTATTAATCCTGCAGCAGTTCTCTCGGTTTCAGCCTTCAGAGGTGTGGCAACTGTAATGATGGACGATGGTTGTGTGAGCTATCATTATAACAGAAAGCTGTACTTACCTGGTGGCGTTTTGGCTGCTTGGCTTTGAGAAATGTTCTAAAAACCGCAAAGGTTTTTTGAGATGGCATATTCATTACACTTCCTTGCAATCTATTGGGCGTGTCAATCCTGCCTTGGCGCATGCGCAGTGCAAAAAACAGTGGGCGGTGCCGTTGTTTGTCAAGCTAGCTACCTGAAGCTTTGAGGTCAGCACATCATTTAGCTTCTAAGAGGACTCTGTTATAACAACTTTGCATAAAAGAAGTCGTAGCAGAGTGAGTAGAATAGCCGGAGCACAAGGAGGCTGCAAAGTGAAGAAAGATTGCTTGCACAGTAGACTGCCCCTCCCCCAATTCCAACTGACCACCATTAAATCATGCCGATCCTGCGAAAGGTAAGTTTTAGAATGTGTCTAACAGCCGTTCTATACAAACATTTCATATTTCTTGTTTGTCTTATGGAGCCAGCCAGCAAAAGCACCTACAGCAGTAGTGGCCAACGCGCCGCTAATAGCCAGCCCCGCCCCCCTTTTGCGGTAGCGTTACTACAGCTTCGTGCACTTAATTAACAGCTCAAATGTGCCCTCTCTCTCTCCATCCCCAGGGAGACCAAGTGTGGTTCAACAACACAGAGGGTGGAGAGTTTGAGCTGCCGATAGGAGCCAGTGTGAAGTTCTCTGACACGGGTCAGATACAACTGGTGGATGACGAGGACAACGATCACTGGGTCTCGGCCAAGAATGCCACCAAGATCAAGATTATGCACCCCTCCTCTGTCAATGGAGTAGAAGACATGGTAACTCTAGCTAGCTGTTGGAATAAGAGAGTTTCTCATGAAAGCTAATAGCTAGCTACTGTTAGATATGTATTTGTGATTATTTGTGATCATGTCTAGATCCGACTTGGCGATCTCCATGAGGCTGGTATCTTGCACAACCTGCTTGTCCGCTACAAGAACAAGTTCATCTATGTAAGTGAATTCACTTGTAGAACTGTAGCAACCAGTATTCACACACACATATCTACGATATAACCACACTCTCCTGCCCCACCCCACCCCTCTCAGACGTACACCGGTTCCATCCTAGTGGCCATCAACCCATACCAGCTACTACCAGTCTACGACCAGAAGCACATCAATCAATACAAGGACAAGAAGATTGGCGAAGAGCCGCCGCACATCTTTGCGATTGCCGACAATGCCTACTACTTCATGAAGCGTGGCCAGCGGAACCAGTGCGTGATCATCAGTGGAGAGAGTGGAGCTGGCAAGACAGAATCCACTAAGCTCATCCTCTCTTTCCTGGCTGCTGTGAGCGGTCAGCACTCGTGGATTGAGCAGCAGATCCTTGAAGCCAACCCCATCATGGAGGGTTAGTGGTCTCGTTATGTTTATATGAAAAATGTTGTATTATGAGTATTTTTTGATACGGCTGGCGTACAAGTATGCTATTTATTTCTCTGGGTTTTTATTTGACATGTTCTTGTGTTGTTTTTATGCAGCCTTCGGGAATGCTAAAACCAAACGAAACGACAACTCCAGTCGGTTTGGCAAGTACATTGATGTCCACTTTACCACCAATGGGACCATTGAGGGTGCCAACATAGAGCAGTACTTGCTGGAGAAGTCAAGGCTTGTATATCAGGTAAGGACACACGCAGAGATTACTCTACTTTCAAACCTCCATAACTTTAGTATGATGGTCAGATTATGTTTTTCTGGAAGCTCAAAGTGAGCTCTTTCAAATGGTGTAATATAATTAAAGGTCACTTTCGAGGCGGGTGAAATTGCCAAAGTAGGGCTATTTTGAGCTTTTTGAGCTGAACATACGTACTGTACCATCTGATGGAGTGTTTTGTGCTTTCAAAAATCAAACTCCTATTGAAACAGAATTTAAGTTATAGCTGCTAAAAGTATTCTCTCCCTCTAGCTTGATGGAGAAAGAAACTACCACATCTTCTATCGCTTGCTAGCTGGTATGACAAAGTCAGAACTGGCCAAGTTGCAGCTAGTCAAGGACCCCAACGCCTATGCCTACCTCACCAAGGTAACTATATAGCTAGTTTCCATGTTAACTAAACATCACAGTATCGAGTATGCATTTGTTCATTTGCTGTGTTCACATCGTTTGTTGTTTCCAGGGTAACTGTGTGACCTGTGATCCCACCTACGATGGTGATGGGCGAAGTCACGGCGATGCTGATGACTTTGGTACTATTCGAGGTGCTATGAAAGTGCTCAACTTCTCAAACGATGACATATCTAATATCTGGATAGTGGTGGCCCTCGTTATGCACCTTGGCAACATTGAGTTCGGAGGTATGCACGTACAGTCGGTTGTACACTATAAATTATATGCCCGATATACATACGGTCATGTATCAGATAATTATTTCATCATCAAAATAAGCTGGCTTGATTATTATTGAACTTGGCTGAGTGAATTTTTGCAAACTCATTAATTTTGCTGTTAGATATTGCCAGTGATTTGTCTGACAACAACTGTATTCTGCTGATGTTTGTTCTTGCAGAGGTGGAGAAGCATAACTTGCCAGTATCTTACATTCAGAATCGTGAGATGTCTGCCACAGCAGCCACATTCTTGCAGGTCAACAAAGATGCTCTGGAGAAAGTCCTCTGTACTAAGCGTACTCTCACTCGCGGGGAGTCCATAGTCAGCCCTCTCTCAGCGAGGTCGGCACGGGATGTGTGCGACGCCTTCGTGAAAGGTATCTATGGACGACAGTTTGTCTGGATTGTCAAGAAAATCAACCAGACCATCTTCAAACCAAAGGCACGGGCTCAATCACGTTCTACACTAGACAATACTTAAATATCATACTTCATAATAATAATAATATTAACACGACTATATTTTATTTTTCTCTCTCAACTGCAGGATCACCCCAAGCAGAAGAGACTGTCAATTGGAGTGCTGGACATCTTCGGTTTCGAGACGTTTGAGACGAACTCGTTTGAGCAGATGTGCATCAACTACTGTAACGAGAACTTGCAGCAGTTCTTTGTACATCACATCTTCAAGCTGGAGCAGGCCGAGTACGACAAAGGTGAGTGAATAGTTAGTGATATTAATTAGGTCATTAGTTCTACGTGTTGTACTGCCTCTGTGTGTGTTTAGAGGGCATCAAGTGGGAGCACATACAGTTTGTGGATAACCAGGATATCTTGGATCTCTTGGCAGCCAAACCCCTCAACTTGATCGCTCTCATCGACGAAGAGAGTCGCTTCCCTAAGGTGAGTCCACACTCCTCACACACTTCATGCACGCACCCCTTACACTTCACACACGCCCACACATACCCACAAACACTCCTTACACACTTCACAGACCTACACACACTCCTCACACACCTCACACAGGGCACCGACTTGTCCATGTTGAAGAAGCTTCATAACCAGCATCACAAACACCTGCACTACCTCAAGCCCGTCTCAGACCAGGTGCACGCTTTTGGCATACAGCACTTTGCTGGTACCGTTTACTACAATGCGAGTGGCTTCCTGGAGAAGAACAGAGACACTTTCAGCAACGACCTGTTTGATCTCCTCAACACATCCAGTTCACCCTTCATCAAGTTACTCTTCTCGGGCGAGAAAGCTATGGTGAGCATTCATCCAGTGCCACACTCGTGTGTTTGTGTGTGTGCGTATAGTACATACTAGTTCTTCGCTATATCACTGTACATACGTGTGTAGCTGAGATAGTCAACATACATGTTCTGTCATGTGACTTCGCTATATCACTGTACATACGTGTGTAGCTGACATACATGTTCTGTCATGTGACTTCGCTATATCACTGTACATACGTGTGTAGCTGAGATA
>VSKX01023370.1_pt1 | contig 21305 bp, 12 predicted proteins | sample 4799481 | NCBI WGS metagenome assembly VSKX01 (sample SAMN12179537, study PRJNA552185) | sponge metagenome | biome: deep-sea hydrothermal plumes; feature: spots directly above weak diffusing fluid; material: sea water; isolation source: sponge from the Swan site of a hydrothermal vent ...
AAAGAATATCTGCCGGCTGAAGCGGTAATTAGTTATAAAGGGCAGTCATTGGATTTTCAAGAATCGGGAAGCTCTATATATTTTGTATTTGTATTGGCGCTCGGTATTGTGTTTTTAGTATTGGCTGCACAGTTTGAAAGCTATATTCATCCTGCGATCATCATGTTAACCGTTCCTTTAGCTACTTTAGGTGCATTACTTGGGCTCTATTTAACCGGACAAAGCTTAAATATATACAGCCAAGTCGGTATTATTATGTTGATTGGTTTAGCCGCTAAAAACGGAATTTTGATAGTCGAATTTGCGAATCAATTGAGAGACAAAGGCGTTGAGTTCGAAAAGGCCATTATTACAGCATCCTCACAGCGATTAAGACCTATATTAATGACAGGTATAACAACGGCGGCAGGTGCAGTACCACTAGTATTTGCTACGGGAGCAGGTGCTGAAACACGTTTTGTTATCGGTGTTGTTGTTTTGTTTGGGATAATGCTCGCTACTATGTTCACTATATTAGTCGTCCCCGCAGCATACGGCTTGTTTGCTCGAAACAGTGGCACGCCTGACGCAGTAGCAATAAAATTGGAAGCTGAATTAAAGCAAAAATAATTTCATCTTTACACGTACCAATACTTCGGACAGTTTTCAATTAGGTGACAATAACAGCCAAGTAAGTTATTGAATTTTATAGAATTGCATTTTTAAAAACACTTTCAATAATATGTTGAAATTCAATGAATTATAAAAAGTGTCCGAACTATTGACGTACAAAAAAGCGACTTAAATAAGTCGCTTTTTTATTTCTATATATTGATAACCATAGGCATCATTTACAAAACAAATATCAATCTTGTGAATCTAAGAAACGCTCAGCATCTAATGCAGCCATACAACCTGAGCCAGCTGAAGTAATAGCTTGGCGGTAATGCTGATCCATTACATCACCACAGGCATAAACACCTTCGACACTTGTTTGCGTAGCATTGCCTTGTAAGCCACTCAACACTTTGATATAGCCGTTTTTCATGTCAAGTTGGCCATCAAATATACCAGTATTTGGGCTGTGTCCAATAGCAACAAAAACACCAGCAACTTCTAAATCAGAAATACTATCATCAGCAGTGCTTTTCATTTTTAGCCCTGTAACACCCATTTCATTACCAACAACTTCATCCATTGTCTGATTCAGGTGCAAAATAATGTTTCCGTCGGCTACTTTTTTCATCATGCGATCGGCTAGGATTTTTTCAGATCTGAACGTATCACGACGATGAACAACATGAACTTCTGAAGCAATGTTACTTAAATAAAGGGCTTCTTCAACAGCTGTATTTCCACCACCTATAACCGCAACTTTTTGGTTACGATAAAAGAAACCATCACAAGTTGCACAAGCAGATACACCTCTACCTTGGAATGCGGTTTCAGATTCGAGACCTAAGTAGCGCGCAGAAGCACCTGTTGCGATGATTAGTGCATCACACGTGTATTCACCCGAATCACCTTTTAATCTAAAAGGTCTTTCATTCAACTTTGTTTCATTAATATGGTCAAAAATGATTTCAGTATCAAATTTTTCAGCATGCTTTTGCATACGGTCCATTAATGCTGGGCCTGTAAGATCATCAGCATCTCCCGGCCAGTTTTCAACTTCAGTCGTAGTGGTTAATTGACCACCTTGCTGGATGCCTGTAATCATTACAGGATTCAAGTTAGCTCTGGCGGCATAAACAGCAGCAGTATAACCAGCTGGGCCTGAGCCCAAGATCAAAAGTTTACAGTGACGAGCTTGACTCATTATTCTCTCCGTGCATTAGCAAATTGCAGCGATTGTATGGAATTTATTTAGATGGGTAAAGTGTAAAATACCGATTGCTCTAATTGAAAAAGAGAGCATAAGCTCTCTTTTGTTTCGTATTAACAAAAAATACCCGAAAATCAGATCATCTGGTCTGCAGGCACATATTCATAACCGTGCGCTTCAGCAACTTCTTTAATTGTTACTTTTCCGTGTATAACATTAAGACCGTTTAGTAAGTGCTTATCCGTTTTTAATGCTTCTTTATAGCCAAGATTAGCAAGTTTCATAATGTACGGAAGTGTTGCATTGTTCAACGCGAAGGTGGATGTGCGTGCAACCGCACCAGGCATGTTAGCAACACAGTAGTGAACTACGCCGTCAACAATATAGGTTGGGTCTTCGTGAGTCGTTGCTTTAGCAGTTTCAGCACAACCACCTTGATCGATTGCAACATCAACAATTGCACTGCCGTGTTTCATACGGCTCACAAGGCTTCGAGTAATGAGTTTCGGAGCGGCAGCTCCTGGAATTAATACACCACCAATGACTAGGTCAGCATCTAATACATGACGCTCAATTGAATCAGCCGTTGAGTATACAGCTTGTACACGAGAACCAAATTGAACATTGATACGACGTAATGCATCGATATTACGATCTAGAATGATGACTTCAGCGCCAAGGCCAATTGCCATTTGAGCTGCGTTTACACCAACCATGCCACCACCGATAATGACAACTTTTGCTGGTTCAACCCCAGGGACACCACCAAGTAGCATTCCGCGTCCACCAGCAGACTTTTCGAGTGCCATTGCGCCAGCTTGAATTGACATGCGACCTGCAACTTCTGACATTGGTGCTAACAGTGGTAAACCACCGCGATCATCAGTCACTGTTTCGTATGCGATACAAACTGATCCGCTTTTGACTAAATCTTCAGTTTGTGGAAGGTCAGGTGCAAGGTGTAAATAGGTGAAAAGTATCTGATCTTGACGCAACATAGCACGTTCAACTGCCAAAGGTTCTTTAACCTTTACGATCATCTCAGCTTTAGTGAACACTTGTTGAGCAGAGCTTAAAATTTCAGCGCCGGCATTCGTATAGTCTTGATCTGTAAAGCCAATTCCTTCACCAGCAGTAGATTGTACAAATACTGCATGTCCTTTTAAAGTCAACTCACGAACACTCGACGGTACCATACCCACACGGTATTCATGGTTTTTAATTTCTTTTGGAACACCAATAATCATTTTTGAGCCTCGAATTGCATAAATTCCCATTTTTTTTGGGATATGTTGTTATTTTAGTCAACCCTGACGTGCTTATTACAGGGATATTTAGTATAGTATTCTCGTTGTAGTTTATGTTACTAAAATTTTCCCTTTAGCAGCATAAAACACCTTTCATACAGGGATTACTGGTTTAATATATGTCACATAATAAAAAGAGTCCTATAAAAGACTTAGATCGTATAGATCGCAATATTCTTAATGAGCTACAAACCGATGGTCGCATTTCAAATGTTGAATTATCAAAGCGTGTTGGCTTAAGTCCTACTCCTTGTTTGGAACGCGTCAAACGATTAGAAAAACAAGGTTATATTAATGGGTATGTCGCACTTGTAAATCCTCACTACTTAGGTGCTTCACTTCTCGTTTTTATTGAAATTACCCTTACACGTGATACTCCTGATGTTTTCGATCACTTTAACAAAGCTGTTCAGTTGTTAGACGAAATTCAAGAGTGTCATTTAGTTTCTGGTGATTTCGATTATTTACTCAAAACAAGAGTTCCTGATATGTCTGCATATAGAAAGTTACTAGGCGAAACCTTGCTTAAGTTGCCTTCTATTTCTGATACACGTACTTACGTTGTAATGGAAGAAGTTAAGCAGACAAATAAAATTGCGATTGATCCTACTATCGATTAATTTTTATATTCTGAACTTACTAAAGGGGGCTTAGGCTCCCTTATTTTTTTATTCAAAACAACTCAAGACTACATAAAATGCTGTATTCTGGTATCTTTAAAGATAAATATTGTATTAATGCTTATAACCTTAAGCTATTTTTCATTACTGATAATTAAAGGCGTGTGAATTTGTCTCAGGGAAAAGATGTCTCAAAGCTAACTGGCGTGCAAAGGTTGCTTGAGGGTAGTTTGATTCTATGTTGCATGGTAGCAACGTTTGTCTTAATTGCTTTAGCGAGTTTTAGCCCCATGGATTCAGGTTGGAGCCAATCCAGCTATCAAGGGAGTGTTGTTAATTTAGGCGGTACTGTTGGTGCATGGGTTGCTGATGTCCTTTTATATTTCTTTGGATATGTCGCATTTTTCGTTCCATTGATGATAGCTGCTTTTGGATGGTTATTTTTTAAAAGAGCTTATAAGCTAACCGAAGTTGACTATTTTACCGTTGCTCTACGTCTGATTGGATTCTTTTTAACGTTATTAAGTCTCAGTGCGCTAGCGAGCTTAAATGCCGAAGATATTTATCAATTTTCTGCAGGTGGTTTAGCAGGTAATGTCATCGGCCATATTATGGTTAACTACTTTAATCACCTTGGAACAACACTTCTATTATTATGTTTTTTTGTTGCAGGTTTTACGCTTTTTTCAGGTATTAGTATTATTGCAGTTGTTGATGCAATAGGAAATGTAACCATAGTTATCAGTAAGTTTCTGTATCATTTACCTGCACGGTTTAAACGTAATAGCGAAACGGATGATACAAATGGTTTTATGTCCATCGTTGCGAAAGTAAAACAGCGACGTGAAGACAATGCTGACGATAATATTAAAGAAGAAATTATTGTCGCGCAAAAAATTGAACCAGATTTAAATATCAATTTTATTGACGATCAGCCAGAAGAATTAATGGCAGTATTTGAAGACAATTTCGAAACAGTAGCAGAAACTAATGTTGAAACACTTGAAGAGCCAAAATCTACTGAGCTGAAGTCTACAAGTGTTGCTAAAAATGATAAAGCTCAAGTTGTAGATGGGATTATTGTTTTACCCGGTCAGGAAGAAGTCGTAGCAAGAAAAGACATGGCACCTTTGCCAAGCATTACATTGCTGGATGTGCCTAATCGTAAGAAAAACCCGATCAGCCAAGTAGAGCTTGATCAGGTTGCAAGGTTGGTTGAAGTTAAACTCGCTGATTTCAATATAACGGCTCAAGTTGTGAGCGTTTCACCTGGTCCCGTCATTACACGTTTTGAGCTTGAGTTAGCTCCTGGAATTAAAGCTTCTAAAATATCAAACCTTTCAAAAGATTTAGCGCGCTCTCTATTATCTGAAAGTGTTCGTGTGGTTGAAGTTATTCCGGGAAAACCCTATGTCGGCATCGAGCTTCCAAACAAATTCCGTGAAACGGTCTTTATGCGTGACGTACTAGACAGTAAAATATTTGAAGACAGTATATCAAACTTATCTATGGTGCTCGGGCAAGATATTTCTGGTATACCAGTTGTCGTCGATTTAGGGAAAATGCCACATTTACTAGTTGCTGGTACAACAGGTTCTGGTAAATCCGTTGGTGTAAACGTCATGATCACCAGCTTGCTTTATAAGTCTTCACCTGATGATGTTCGTTTCATCATGATTGATCCTAAAATGCTCGAATTGTCAGTATATGAAGGCATCCCGCATTTATTGTGCGATGTTGTGACCGACATGAAAGAAGCTGCTAATGCACTAAGGTGGTGTGTTGGTGAAATGGAACGTCGATATAAACTAATGTCTGCATTAGGTGTTCGAAATCTAAAAGGTTACAACACCAAGATTGCTTTAGCGAAAGAGCAGGGTGAACCGATAAAAGACCCACTTTGGAAGCCAAACGATAGCCTTGAAGAGTATGCTCCAGATTTAGAGAAGCTACCGTCTATTGTGGTTATCGTCGATGAATTTGCCGATATGATAATGATTGTTGGTAAAAAAGTTGAAGAACTCATTGCTAGAATCGCTCAAAAGGCTCGTGCTGCAGGCATTCATCTTATACTTGCAACGCAACGTCCGTCAGTTGATGTAATTACAGGTTTGATTAAAGCGAACGTTCCGACTCGTATTGCGTTCCAAGTTTCATCACGAATAGATTCACGTACAATTCTTGATCAACAAGGTGCTGAAACACTTCTCGGTATGGGTGATATGTTGTATCTTCCTCCTGGCACGTCAATACCTATTCGTGTTCATGGTGCATTTATTGATGATCATGAAGTACACAAAGTAGTTGCTGATTGGAAAGCTCGCGGCGAACCACAATATGTTGAAGAAATATTAAATGGAGCCAGTGAGAGTGGTGAAGTGCTTTTACCGGGTGAAAGCTCTGAGTCAGAGGAAGATGTTGATGTGTTATACGATGAAGCTGTTGCATTTGTTACTGAAACTCGACGTGGTTCTATCTCCAGCGTTCAAAGAAAGTTTAAGATAGGTTATAACCGAGCAGCAAGAATTATTGAATCGATGGAAGCGCAGGGAGTAGTGAGTACACCCGGTAATAATGGTAACCGTGAGGTTTTAGCTCCGCCGCCACCGAAAAGTGATTATTAAGGTATAAAATGAAAAATATTATAGGTCAGTTTCTTTTAACATCACTTGTGGTGATTTCTTCTCAAGCTCATGCTGACGCAAGTGCAGAATTAAAACAACAGCTCAATCAAGTTGATACTTTGCACTCAGTCTTTAAACAGAATGTAGTAGATGTAAATAATAAAATTATTCAGCAAGGTTCAGGTGTTTTTGCTTTATCTTATCCAAATCAGCTTTATTGGCATTTAACCGATCCCGATGAATCACTGATTATTGCCAACAAAAAAAGTGTTTGGGTTTATAATCCTTTCGCTGAAGAAGTCACTATATTAGATTTAGAGCAAGCAGTGGCAACATCACCTATGACATTGTTGATTCATAGAGATGAAGCAACATGGGGAAACTATACCGTTACCAAGACTAATTTTGCAAAAAATGCCATTGCTCAAAATAGTATTTGTTATTCGATCACCCCAAAAAAATCAGAATCGACGGTATTGAAAGTTGATGCTTGTTTTGCGAAAGACCAACTGAGCAAGTTCGTTATTTTTGATTCGCAAGGTAACATCAGTACTTTTGTTCTGACTGAGCAACGCAAGCTTAATACCGTAGAAAAATCGATTTTTGATTTCGTTATCCCAGAAAACGTTGATGTTGATGACCAACGCATCAAAAAGACTCAATAGGAACAATTCGTGAGTAGTTTGTCGTTAAACTTTTCCCCAGACTTTAGACCCCTCGCAGCAAGAATGCGCCCCGATACCATTGAGCAGTATATTGGGCAAGAGCACATTTTGGGTGTTGATAAACCACTTCGTAAAGCACTTGAAAATGGCAAAGCACATTCCATGCTTTTTTGGGGGCCACCGGGTACTGGTAAAACGACTCTTGCTGAATTGATAGCCACCTATACTAATGCGCATGTTGAGCGTATTTCAGCCGTTTCTGCAGGTGTTAAAGACATTAGAGCGGCCATTGAACAAGCACAATCAATTGCCCAGTCTCGTGGGCAGCAGACCTTATTATTTGTTGATGAAGTACATCGCTTCAATAAAAGCCAGCAAGACGCATTTTTGCCTTACATCGAAGATGGAACGGTTATTTTTATTGGTGCAACTACTGAAAACCCATCTTTTGAAGTAAACAAAGCTTTGTTATCACGAGCTCGAGTGTATTTAATTAAAAAGCTTACTGATAATGAAATTTCATTTCTTGTCCAACAAGCTATTGATGATTGTGAAAAAGGTTTAGGGCAACGAAAACTATCATTATCAGAAGATGCTTCGAAAAAATTAGCTCATGTGAGCGATGGTGATGGTCGGAGAGCTTTAAATCTATTGGAACTCATGGCTGACATGGTCAGTGATGAATCTGAATTGACATCTGAATTACTCAACCAAGTTGCAGGGCATCAAGTAGCTAATTACGATAAAAAAGGCGATCAATTCTATGATTTAATCTCGGCTGTTCATAAATCAATTAGAGGCTCTTCCCCTGATGCAGCTTTGTATTGGTATTGTCGGATTTTAGAAGGTGGTGGTGACGCACTGTATGTTGCTCGCCGATTACTCGCTATTGCTTCAGAAGATATAGGCAATGCGGATCCTAATGCAATGGCTGTTGCGCTCAATGCGTGGGATTGTTTTCACCGAGTAGGGCCAAGTGAGGGCGAACGCGCTATCGCGCAAGCTGTTTTGTATTTGGCCAGCGCGCCAAAAAGTAATGCGGTTTATACGGCTTATAAAGCAGCGCGAGCATTAGCTAGAGAATGCGGTGATAAACCTGTGCCAATCCATCTTCGTAATGCACCTACAAGCTTCATGAAAGACATTGGCTATGGCGCTGAATATCGTTACGCTCATGACGAGCCAAATAGCTACGCGGCTGGTGAAAGCTATTTCCCTGAAGAGTTCAAAAATGAAAAATTTTATCAGCCCACGGATCATGGTTTTGAAAAACGAATCCAATCAAAATTAGAACAGTTAGCAGATCTCGATCTAAATAGTGAGCGGAAACGTTATGATTAACGTTCTTTTTGTCGCATTGGGTGGTGCTATCGGTGCCACTCTTCGATATTTGATCTCAATTTTTATGATTCAAGTGTTTGGAACGGGTTTTCCTTTTGGTACACTGTTAGTTAATGTAATCGGTTCGTTTTTAATGGGAATAATTTTTACTCTTGGTGAGGTTTCACATATACCACCAGAGTTGAAAGCTTTTTTTGGTGTTGGAATGCTGGGTGCTCTAACAACTTTTTCCACTTTTTCAAATGAAACCTTTTTGCTGATGCAAGAAGGAGATTGGTTACAAGCATTTTTGAATGTGTTGCTGAATGTATGCCTTTGTTTATTTATGGTTTATCTCGCTCAGCAGCTTGTTATTTCTCGCGTTTAATAAATAAGAATTTAAGCATGTTAGATCCTAAATACCTACGTAATGAAGTTGAAGTTACCGCCGAAAGATTGGCAAACCGTGGTTTTATCCTTGATGTAGCACGCATCACAAAACTAGAAGAAGAGCGCAAGTCCTTGCAAGTTGCAACGGAAGAGCTTCAAGCTAGTCGAAATGCTATTTCAAAATCAATTGGCCAAGCAAAAGCCAAAGGCGAAGATGTTGCTCCAATTTTGGCGCAAGTGGGTGACTTAGGCTCGCAGCTGGACTCGAAAAAGACTCAATTAGCCGAATTGCTTGAAGAGTTGCATACCATTGCTATGACACTGCCAAACTTGCCAGATGAATCAGTACCAAATGGTAATGATGAAAATGACAACGTTGAAGTTAGACGATGGGGCACGCCAAAAGAATTTGATTTTAAAGTAAAAGATCACGTTGACGTTGGTGAAGCGCTCGGTGGGCTTGACTTTAAAAGCGCGGTTAAGTTAACGGGTTCTCGTTTTATCGTAATGAAAGGCCAAATAGCTCGTATGCATCGCGCGTTAGCACAGCTAATGTTAGACACACATACAATAGACCATGGTTACACAGAAGCTTATGTACCATATCTTGTGAACAGCGACAGTTTAATGGGTACAGGGCAGCTTCCAAAGTTTGGTGAAGATCTATTTCATACACAACCTGCGACTGAAGAAGGACAAGGCTTGAGTCTTATTCCAACAGCTGAAGTACCACTGACTAACTTAGTTCGCGATACCATCGTCAATGAAGATGATTTACCTATTAAGTTCACTGCGCATACACCATGTTTCCGAAGTGAAGCAGGTTCTTATGGCCGTGATACTCGAGGTTTAATCCGTCAGCATCAGTTTGATAAAGTAGAATTGGTTCAACTTGTACGACCAGAAGATTCAATGCAGGCACTTGAAGAGTTAACAGGGCATGCTGAAAAAATTCTGCAACTGCTAGATTTACCATATCGAGTTATGAGCCTTTGCACCGGTGATATGGGCTTTGGTGCGAGCAAAACCTATGACTTAGAAGTTTGGTTGCCTGCTCAAAGTACATATCGTGAGATCTCTTCTTGTTCGAACATGAAAGATTTTCAATCTCGTCGTATGCAAGCTCGTTTCCGTAGTAAAACTGAGAGCAAACCATCATTATTGCATTCATTAAACGGTTCTGGTCTAGCAGTTGGCCGTACTCTAGTCGCGATTTTAGAGAATTATCAAAACGAAGATGGATCGATTACTGTGCCTAAAGTATTGCAAAAATATATGAGCGGTATTGAAAAGATAGGTTAATTTCATAAACTTATTTAACAATTATTTAGAATGCCAGCAGTTGCTGGCATTTTTATTGGCCTTTTATGAACACCTAATAAATTGTTGTTATCAAACTATGCAGATCGCGTATGATATCCAATACAATAAAATTTGTAAGGGATATCAATAATGAAAAAAACAGTTCTCTCACTAGCAATACTTTTCTCTATCACTGGTTTAAGTGCATGCGGACCTGATGTTAGTGTTCCGTTAACACAACAACAAACACAGAGCATCGATACAAAAAATCATCATTTTACTGAATTTTCTACAAGTTTTATTGATAGCCTTTGGAAACAATTTCCGACTTGGGCACTTTATAGTGGATTTCACAAGTTTGACTCAGTATTAGTTGTTCCGAATGAAAAGAGCCGCAATCAAACTTTGAGTTTCGTAAAGCAACAACGTATTAAATTGGATGGCATTTCAGAAGAAACCCTAACTTCCAGCCAAGTTATCGATTATCGTCTTATTGAAAATTTACTCGATAGTCTAGAGTGGAATATCAATCGTGGTAAATCGTGGCAGTGGGATCCTTCTGAATATAACGTTGCAGGTGGCTTTGCTCAACTCATTAATGAAGACTTTGCTCCATTAGACGAGCGATTAAAGTCCGTATTAGCTCGACTAGAAAATGTTCCAGCCTATTATATAGCTGCAAGACAGAACATAAATCAACCAACTATTGAACATACGCAATTAGCTATTCAGCAAAATAAAGGCGTATTTTCTGTGCTTTCGGATGAATTACTAGAAAAAGTGAATAATTCATCCTTGTCCGCTGATGATAAAGCGATATTTAAAAAGCGTTTTGACTCTGCGATCTTGGCTGTTAACGATCAAATTGCATGGTTAACAGATCTTGAAAATACACTAGCAAAAAATGGCAGTCGTAATTTTCGAATTGGTGAAAAGTTATATGAAGAAAAGTTCGCCTTAGATATACAATCAGGAATGACAGCAAAGCAACTGTATTTAAAAGCAGTTTCTGATAAAGATAATATTCAAAAAGAAATGGCTACAATCACAGATAAACTTTGGTCTAAGTATTTCGATACTGAGAAACCAGAGCAACAGAACATAGCGATAAAACAGCTTATCGATAAATTATCGAGTAAGCATGTGAAACGTGAAAATTTTGTTGAAGAGGTAAAAGCACAAATACCAGCACTTGTAAAATTTGTTAATGATAAAAATCTGATCACATTAGACCCAAGCAAACCATTAGTCGTTCGTGAAACGCCTGAATACATGCGAGGTTTTGCCGGGGCATCAATCAGTGCGCCAGGACCATATGATAAAAAAGGTAATACCTATTACAATGTAACTCCGCTTGACGATATGCCAGATGAACAAGCCGAAAGTTACTTACGTGAATATAACCATTGGATCTTACAGGTGTTGAACATTCATGAAGCCATTCCGGGTCACTACACTCAGTTAGTGTATTCGAACGAGTCTCCAAGCCTCGTAAAAAGCCTTTTCGGTAACGGCGCAATGGTAGAAGGGTGGGCTGTTTATACTGAAAGAATGATGCTTGAACAGGGTTATGGAGATATGGAACCAGAAATGTGGTTAATGTATTACAAATGGAATTTACGTGTAATTTGTAACACTATTCTGGATTACAGTATTCAAACTCAAGATATGACAAAAGATGCAGCGTTAAGTTTGATGATGAATGAAGCTTTTCAGCAAAAAGCTGAGGCTGAAGGGAAATGGCGCAGAGCTACTCTGAGTCAGGTTCAATTAACTAGTTATTATTCGGGTTATCGTGAAATATATGATTTCCGCGAAGAATACAAAAAGTTGAAAGGTGATGATTTCAATCTTAAAATTTTTCACGAAAAATTCTTAGGTTATGGCAGTGCGTCAGTCAAATATATTCGTCAACTTATGTTAGCAGAACTATGAAGGTAGTTATTTAGAAATAATAATTGTTATTCTATAATAGTGATGGAGTTTACCCTTTGTTCATATCAACTACATCACTATTATTTTTTATTCATTTAAAACAGCTTTCCCAAGAATGATTTTTGCTTGATAGAAACTTACAAACCTCTTGATGTTAGTCCTATGTAATAAGGAGGAGCTCCAAAAGGCGTTAATAGTTTTTGATTAAAAAGTGCAAAAGCTTTTTCTACAGCTCCCCATATTATAGATGAAATTTCATCACGACATGCAGACTCAGCCTTACCGTCAGCACTAAAGGTGATATTGTAAGCACGCTAGGCAATTGGTGTCGAGCCAGCAGTAACCCAAAGCGGATCCTTCGTACCACCTTGTATATGTTTAATAAAATTAGTCTATAAATCCAAGCTAACGAATAAATTTGAATAACTAAAATCCGTTTCCATAAACTTATTTATGAATCAATTTTTAACATTTTTGATTGTATTCACCATCCACTAATCACACTAGTTAATTGTAATTAATAGTTTTGATAAGTTGTCAATTACAATAACATAGCGAGTGTTATCTTTTATTTTTACATGAGTTATTTGGTATTAGCAATAGAGTTACACATTAGTTGGTTGGTCATTAATTAATGTTAACTGAACATTGGAATAATCATGGTATATATTTGTTTTTTTTCAAATTTAACTAGCAGTATATGAAAATCTTTATTTATATTAACTATGGGATAAATCACAATGGCTACGACAATAAATCATGGAACTAATTTATGTGATTCAACTTGGTGCTCTTCCCCAACAATTCAAGCTGCTATGACATCTGAACAGCTCTTATTAGCAATTTCTGGACTTGACTTGAGAAATATGAAAACTTCAACTGATGCTAACGAAGGCATTAGTCTAATATTAACTTATCTCAAAATTAGTAATAAAAATATTGAGGAGCAAGTAGCGGAACATCCCTGTGATGAATATTTGAAATCATTTTGTAATCTACTTGAAAAACTTGCTCCATGTGTCACGGAATTCTTTGCAGTTAAGCAAGCAAATCACTCAACTAAAGATGAACAATTTATTACTTTCACTTTGTATATTGTTAGTAAGAATTCAAATTTTCCCATTATTGAACTTAGAAACCTAAAAGACGATTCTTGTGAGGCAAGTTTACAGAGTGCAATTAATTGCCAATTTAATATTGCTAAAATACAGAGGTTTACATGGAAAACTAGATCAATTCATCTAGATATATGTGGTATTCGTCAAGCTCATCCAATTATAAATTTCCGCAAACAAGTTGGAGCTAGCAGTGTATCAGTCTCATACCCATGTTTCCCCCAACAAGTTGAATTTATAAAAGCGGAAATAGCAGGTGCAACACAGGTTGATTTCTTTGATGGAAAAAGCAATGAATTAGTGAGAAATAAACATAATGCTGGAAACGCTATAGGGTTAATTAATACAATTGTGCATGCGCCGGGTGAATATAATTATACTTTTGTTGTCGAAAAAGACATTGGCGCGAGTTGCTGCATTGGGATTGTAACTATTAGTAAACTAAGCATTGATGCGGCTGTTTTACTTAGTGAAGTAAGTAGAGCTAATATCTATGCTAATACAAAACTTTGTTGCATAAGATCGTTCCGAGGAGCCATTTATAGAATGGGGGAACAACAGTCTGGATTTGTACAAGAGTTTTGGCCTGATAACTCAGTGGTCAATATGAAAATAATAGTAGAAAACAACAAAGCCAATGTTTATTTTTCTACCACAGTCACCGTAATAGATAAAGATACTAATAAAGCCATAGATTCTGAAAGCGAAATGGAACTTATTTTTAGTGATCTGTCATTGCCATTACAACCATTTGCTGGTTTTTATGCTGGAATGGAAAAAAAGCTTCTTCTCATGCATGGGGAATTTAAAGCAACGGTTTCGCCACAACATCCTCAAGTAGGTGCTATTAACCCCAAATGTAGACAATTAACTTTACCAGACTGGCCACGTGACATAATGTTCACAAAACGGTCTATGATAGGTGATTTTACATTGTTATCAGTAGGACGTTCAGCCGTTTCAAACAAGATAGCTCGTAGTCCGAACCAAAACAATGTTGATTTTTGTAGATTAAATTGCATATGTAGCTCTACTGGAGAGTATGAATTTATTTTTGATATCGAAGATGAAAAAAATGCAGCTTGTATCGGATTCTATGAACAAAAATCTAGAACGAATATTTTAACGAGCGCTCCAGACACTCTATTTGGCAATAAAGCTCTTTTTTTAATCCGTATTGCTGATGCTGCATTTTATAATCAGGGAAAACTTACTAAATCTAATGATATTCATTTTATTGATCTCAAAAAAACGAAAATTATTTTAAAATTAGTTGTGAATGAAGGTCATCAAACAGATATTTTTATGATATTAAATAATGATAAATTTGGAGAAAAAACTATATTTTTATCGCGTACCAGCCTGAGTCTAACTCCGTTTGTTGCTTTTTTTGGAAAGGGGGAACAAACAGCTACAATAGAGCTTGCAACAAAAAAACAGATACAAAATAAATTATAATCTCCAACAAATTGACTCCTAGCTAGTACAAAAACTAGTTAGCGAAATGAGTATCGCTACTAATTAGCAACTACATTCGAGTTATTCATAATGTAAAGAAAATCACTTCAAATTGACTACTCGGCCGCAAGCAGCCGAGCTTAACGTACGGCCAACCGTGATTTTCTAGATAGCACTCGGGGGCAAGCCCCCAAGATTTCTTTCTTTAAATTTTTTCATTGTTTTCGCCTGATTTTACATTATTATGTTAATACAATATATTCCGTAACATTTGTTAACGCTTTAGTGCTTCTAACTCATACTACTTACTCAACTTTTTAGGTATAGTCAGGCTGCACATTTTTTATGGAATACTAAAATGAACAATAAAATATCTCCTTTGTTGGCTGCTGGAATGACACTAATGATGTCAAATATGGTCCAAGCAGAACAAGACAAATTTATATGGCTTGAAGATGTTGAAGGCGCAAAACCTATGGAGTGGGTTAAGCAACATAATGCCATTTCATCTAAATCAGTTAAGTCATACTCGAAGTTTGATGAATTAGTAAACAATGGATTAGAGATTTACAACTCGAAAGAAAGAATCCCATATGCAAGTCGTCGTGGTGATTATCTATATAATTTTTGGAAAGATGAAACACATACTCGTGGAATTTACCGTCGTACAACGATGGAAGAGTATGTTAAAGCTGAACCTAAATGGGAAACTGTACTCGATATTGATGCTTTAGGTAAAAAAGAAGGTGTTAATTGGGTATATAAAGGCATGAGTTGCCAATATCCTGAAAATATCCGCTGTTTAGTTTCGTTATCCAGAGGTGGAGCTGATGCAGTTGAAGTTCGTGAATTTGACTTATCGAGTAAAGCATTCGTACCAAAATCTGAAAAACCTTTCTTTTTGTCTGAAGCTAAGTCGGACCTGAGTTGGATTGATAAAGATCACGTATTCGTTGGAACAGATTTTGGTGGTGATGAAGGTGTTACTGATTCAGGTTATCCGAAAGTGGTAAAATTATGGACGCGTGGGACAGATTTAAGTGATGCCAAGATGGTTTACAGCGGTGACCAAAAGTCTGTGTCTATAGGTGCTTATGTTATCTATGATGATAAAACGCCTTTGAATTTAGTGTATGAATCTAAAACATTCTACACATCGAACAAAAGTGTATATCAAGACGGTAAGCTAATTACATTGCCATTGCCTGATGATGCAAGTATTCAAGGTTACTTTAATAGTAATTTGTATATTGAGTTAAAGAGTGACTTAACTGACAATGGTAAAACCTTTAAACAAGGCACTATAGTTTTCACTCCTATCAATGCTTTGCTTCAGCAAAAACCAGAATATAAAGTATTTGTAGAGCCAACATCAACTGCTTCTATCTCTGGTCTTAGCTTTACTAAAAGCGCAATTTTTGTAAATTGGCTAGATAACGTTAGAAGCAAATTGGTGCGTTACCAATCGAACGGCAAAGGAAACTGGAAGCAAGATGTTGTTCCTTTTGAATCAAATGGAGCAATCAGTGTTTTTGATGTTGAGCAAGACAGTGATGACTTTTTTGTAACCTACACAAGCTTTCTTGAACCTTCTTCACTATATCGCGTAAATGGTAGCAACTTAAGCATAAATAAAGTTAAAGCGATGCCTCAACAATTCAAAGCTGAAAAGTTTAAAACTGAACAGCACTTTGCCACTTCTAAAGATGGTACAAAAGTGCCGTATTTCGTTGTGATGGCTAAAAACACACAGTTTGACGGTAAAAACCCAACATTGCTTTATGGGTACGGTGGATTTGAAGTATCACTTAGACCTTCATACTCAGCTTTAACAGGAAAAAACTGGCTAGAGCAGGGCGGTGTTTATGTTTTATCCAATATTCGTGGTGGTGGTGAGTATGGACCAGCTTGGCACCAAGCTGCGTTGAAGAAAAATCGTCATAAAGCTTATGAAGATTTTGAAGCCATTGCTGAAGAACTTATTTCACGCAAAATAACATCAAGCAAGCATTTAGGCATACAAGGTGGTAGTAACGGTGGTTTGCTAATGGGCGCTGCGTTTACTCGTCGTCCAGATTTGTATAAAGCTGTAGTTTGCCAAGTTCCATTATTGGATATGAAGCGTTTTAATAAGTTACTTGCTGGTGCAAGTTGGATGGGTGAGTACGGTAATCCAGATATTGCTGACGAATGGGATTACATTAAAACCTATTCGCCATACCATAATTTGAAAAAGGATACTCATTATCCAAAAGTGTTTTTCACTACTTCAACACGCGATGACAGAGTTCACCCTGCTCATGCTCGTAAGATGGTAGCGAAGATGGAAGACATGGGTATAGATGTTCTTTATTATGAAAACATTGAAGGCGGTCACGCAGGCGCTGCTGACAATACTCAAGCGGCTCAACTTCGCGCTATGACTTATGCATATTTAATGCAACAGTTGAAATAACCATTAATTGCTAGTCTGGGTTAAACAATATTCAGACTAGCTAACATAAAATTGTAGCTACATTCTTTTAGCTACTTCGTCGTAACTTAAGTAACCATGAATCTTTATTTCTCTCAGCATCGTAAAACACCGCCATCGTGAAGAAAAACATAAGTAGTAATATGATGTGGGCGGCTAGGCTTATGCCAAAATAAATAATACTTCCGATATAGAAGGCAAAGGCCCCACTCCACATAACTGCCAGTATTGTCATAATATAGAACCTGCTGACTGGATCTGGGATGTGCTTAAGTGGGTTTCTGCTTGAGTCAAAAATATATTTGTAATAATCATATATTCGAAGTATAAATTTTTTCATGAGACCTCTCTTCTTTGTGAACTTATCTTACTATTGTAGGATAGGTTTTTGCATTTAGATCTGTATCGAGAGAGCCTTTTCTTATTTTTGTATATGTTCAATCTTCTTCATCAAAAAATGAATGTTCATAAAGACCATTATCTTAGGAACATTCCCTCACCGTTATTAGTATATTAGTTTCGTGAATATGATTAAAGCTAACAATCGTTATCGAACTTGCTCATATATGACCAATTTGCTATCATCCTGCAGCTTTTCTTGGATTGTCACTGGTCGAGGTGATGGTCTTAATTTAAATATGTAAAATAAGTGAGTTTAATTATGTCTTACACTATCGAAGCACAAATCCGTACTGAAGTAGGGAAAGGTTCGAGCCGCCGCCTACGTCACGCGAATAAAGTGCCTGCAGTAATTTATGGTAAAGGTAAAGAAGCCGTTTCTATCGTTTTTGATCACAAAGATATCATTCACGTTCAAGCAAACGAAGACTTCTATACTAGTGAATTGACTATTGCTTTAGATGGCAAAGAAGTTAAAGTTCGTGTACAAGCTATGCAACGTCATGCTTACAAAACTTTAATCGATCACATCGATTTCGTATACGCTTAAATCGTAGACGAATAAAAAAGCGCCGAATGGCGCTTTTTTTGTATCAAAACTATGGCCTACTTAACCATAATGTAGTTATTCAATATCAAACCGATAATAGATATCGAGCGATTGACCGAGCGCACTTGATATACTTTCTAAATAAAGTTGTGATAATAAGTAGTATCTTACGGAAAGTTCATAACCCGGTGTGAATACACCATAACCGTATTTTAACCTTAGCTTTTTCCCTACAAATCCACTGATAGCAATTTTACCGTCATCATTTGCATTGAGTTGTACATTAGAAATGCCTAATTTATTCACTAAGTTTTCTGCCGAATCTCCAATATCGCTTATTGTATTATCTCCTATATGTGTACCAAGCGTTAGCGCTGCACTCAGTAGTAGGCTGTTATTCGCTTGCTCATCATAATTACTAAAGCCTCGACCTTGTATTAAGTAAGAAACGATTTCAGCTTGTTCTTTGTTTGAGTTTGAAAACAGTGACACAATTGGTTTTTGTGCTGTGCCAACAATACGAACACCAACATTTAAATCTTCTTCTTTTATTATCTTGGTTGCTTCAATATTAAGTGTTGGATTGTTACTTGGACCTGAAAAATCGAGATTACCTTGTGATATATTCAATGTTTGACCCAAAAAGCGATAGATTCCACCATTAATTTTAATGTTGCCAAATAATGTAGGTAGACTCTCAGGTTCTTGCCTATAAGAAAGCTTTCCTGAAAGGTTTCCTGCTAATCCCAAACCCTCAATTTTCAACTTATCGTTTACTTCAATATTCAAATTAGATGTAATTTGAATATAATTTTTTCTGCCGACATTCATCTGCTGATCCGAAAATATCACATCGCCTGATATTGGAGTGCCTTGCTTAGGCAGAGAGGCAAGAGTTATTTCACCACCATTAACGTTGATTTCACCATTGATATCAATTTTGTGTTGTTCAACCTTTACTGAAATAGTTGGACTAACAGTAAGGATTGCAAGTGGAGGTTGTATTAATGTTAAATTTTCACCTGAAACATTTAGCTGCCCCGAAATTTTTCCCTGTGGCCATTTAATTACGCCATCCAGATTTGCATCTCCTTCTCCCATCTTCCAGCTCCCAGCTAGGCGGCCACTCTGATTTTCTAATACCATTTCTAGGTTCAAATCATGAATTCTCGTAGGATTTCTGACGAGCGCGAATTCAGCATCATTAAGATTCACAGAACCTTTAATTACAGGATTCTCCAGAGAGCCTTCCAGCTTTAATTGGCTTGAAAGTCTTCCACTTAAATTCCCATACATAGGTAAAAAACCAGAAAAAGGAGTGAGCTGGATATTATTTAAATTAATTTTTCCACTCAATGCATGTGAAGGGCTAGTAGATATTTCAATTTCCGTATTCCAATTGATAAGGTCAGTAGCTACAAGCTGTGAATCAATTTTGAGTGATTGCTTACTCAGTTTTGCATCGAGTGTGAGTGATTGGTAATTAAACTCGGTTGATATTTTCTTCTTTGGATACAGTATTGCTTTTCCAGGATCGAGAGTCAGTGATAATCGTGCTGTTGGTTTTTGCTTCGGCTTCCAATTAATATTTGTGTTTATCGTTGTACTACCTTCCACAGCTAAATGCGGTGGTAACAATGGTTTTATCAGTTTATCTAGCTTCCCTTCTAACAGAGCTACGAGTGAACCTTGTTTTCCAAATTTACCATCTTCCGTGAGACAGAAAGAAAGAAAATCATCTTTTAAACAAAATGGCTGTATTGTTCCTAACACGTTTTGTTGATTCCAACGAACTTGGATAGCTTTATCTATTCCCCAACGTGCATGCTTTGTATGCACATCAAGTAGTGGAATTGCTACCTTCCAATCATTGTTAGCTTGTTGGCTATGAATTTTCGATTGTAAATTATATTTACTTCGGATGTTTAAATCAAAATCCTGATTGTTTTTATCTCCTTTACCAATTATTTTTAACCTCTTAATTAGATAGTTGTTGATTATCAATTTTCTACTAATTAATTTAGCTTCAAACAACTGGTTATTGATGGGAGAGTAATGACCATTAACTAAGGTAGTTTGAGATGAGAATTTTTGAAACTTGAGATTGTTTAATTGAATATTATAATCAAAACCGTTTTTTTCTACTGGAACAGTTGATTGTATCGTAGTGAACTTTGCATCTAACCCGCCGTGAACCTGTTTGTACCAAGTAGATATTTCAGGGATTAATATTGTGCCTTTGATTGAGGTTACGCCATTATCAATGGCTTTATTTAATTGTATTTGGCTTCCAAGTAGTTTTGCATCAAATACTTCGCTGAATAACTTGTACTCTGAATTTACTTCAACACTTCCTTTTATTGCCAGCGGTAATTGTTTGAAATTCCCAGAAATATTACTATTTTTGATATTAAATGCCCATTGTTCACTGTCCCAGCGGCCAATTGTCTCTATATGACCATTTAACTGTAAATCGGGAATAGCTTTCGTCATTTTTGAGCTGACTTTATGAACATAAAAATTGTCGAAATCAGCTTTAGCATTCCATTCGTAGCCACTTTCCCATCCTAATGCCCCAGAGAACTCAAAAGAACCGTCAGTTAACTTTACATTTGCTGATGTAACATCAATCTTAGTTGGGGAAATGTATGAGTCAGCTAGCACATTCATAGTGGGGAAGTAAGGCGATTCGAAATCTCCACTTACTTGAAAACGCGCTCTCGATATGTCTCCACTCAATGTTAGATTTGAATTTCTTGCAATATAGCTTTCATCATTAAATTCTAACTTAGCATTAAGATCTTTAAATCTTGCAGTGGTGGGTAAATTCGGTGTTAACACTTTAACAGTTGCAGTAACTTGCGTATTAATATCACCAGATAACAATGAGGATATTTTAAGCTTTGACATGTCGTTATTGAGTTTTATGAAAGCTGTTTGTTGTTTAATGTCTTTTAGATATTTACCCCAAGGAATCTCGGGAAAACTCTTTCGACTTCGGTTCAAGTCTAGTTCTAGTTTTGATTTCAAGTTTAAGGGATAATTGTCTATGAAATCAATTACGCCTTTGGTTAGAATTTTGGCATTCGCATAGTTAACTCTTAACTCTATAAGGTTAAGTGTTGTTCCTGACCAATCTCCATTAATTTTAATATCAGAAATATTATAGTGTCGATCAAAAACTTCGATCCTGCTTTGCTTTAAATGTGACTGTTCGATAGATATTGGAAAAGGTAAATTAACGCGAGGTAATAGATGTTGCGATATGGTTTTATCTACTATGCCTGAATCAGCTGCTTTTTCCGTTATACCACTTATAATAAGATCAGAACTGTTTAGCTCC
>VSKX01017247.1_pt1 | contig 21276 bp, 3 predicted proteins | sample 4799481 | NCBI WGS metagenome assembly VSKX01 (sample SAMN12179537, study PRJNA552185) | sponge metagenome | biome: deep-sea hydrothermal plumes; feature: spots directly above weak diffusing fluid; material: sea water; isolation source: sponge from the Swan site of a hydrothermal vent ...
TGTTTTTGCACTGCATGTATCTTTCATACTTTGATGAATGGTAGCATTTTTCAAGTATCATGCTGTTTCTGATGAAACCCCGCGTCTAACTATCGCTGCAAAATTTTTGTAGGATTAGCCAGTCAAACGATCAGTATGTTTTATCAGTGAATAATATTATAGTGCTTCCTGGGACCAGGTGAACACGAATAGACTTTAGGCTTAATACACAATACACAATGCTAGCGAACTCACCAGTCCAGGTGGTAAAGTGCCTCCACTGACAGAGCGATTGATTCGTGGCAGAGCTGGTACAGTACTCAAACTCCCTAGTGACGGACGAATGCTAGCTCCTCCTCTTGGCTTGAACGGTTGCTGGGGAAGCGGCGGCAAATTCTCCTCCTCAGTGAGTGCCGTTTGTGGGCGTGGCGTAACCTCGGGCAATTTCTTAGTGAATATATTAAACGGATCGGGATTCTCTCTCATCGTGGACACGTCGGGTGGTTTCACCCACGGCTTTGGTCCGATGGTCTTCGGTTCGACACCTGGCGTGAATTGCTCCTTCTTCCATCTCCTGACCACTCTAAGTGCTTCTTTGCGTTCAGACTTGCGCTTGTAGTATCGATACACCAGCACAACGATCACGGTGATGCCCAGAATCACCACGACGACAAGAACGGCAATTATGATCCACCAATACGGGAAAACGGGAACTATAACAGGATCGGCCGTTCCGAAGTTTCCCTCGAGGCTTGTCCACACCTGGTAAGCCCGACAGGATTGCTGATTCGGACTGCAGATACCGACTGAACGTAGCTCCACATTATTAGTCGTCTGTGTACCACACACGTTGATACCAACACACCACGGAGTCTGCGTCGGCAGGATACCATTAGAAGACGTTACCTCATCGCCCGTATGGAAGTAATTGGGCGTGAACGAGAGGTTGAAGTTCAACGGGCTGGTTGAAGGTCGCGGTACGTTTTCTCCCAAGGCAGGATCAACGATTGTTATCTCAAGGACACTTGGGCTCACCCACAGTCCCGTGTAGTCGTCCCCCAAGGGCGGATTGAACACTAGTATACGATCTAGGTCTTGTCGTGTCTCAACTACGGGTTGATCGGTGCTACGATCGAAGAATATAGTGATTACATCATCTTCGCCGTAAACGTCGTCAACGTTGTCGGGGTCTGAGGCTACGACGCGGGATATCAGAGGCGACAGATCGTCATCGTTTTCAAAGTAGTAAAATGGATCCAGTAGCGTTCCTGTGTTACTCTCATCGTCAAGTAAGAGGTTGATGTTAACTCCGAGAGTGTCCGATATTGCTTGTGCCAGTGGTCGTTGCTGGAGGCTGTCTACGATAAGAGTCGCAAAGCCCTGAGGGTTTTCAGTCGGGTCTATCGCAGGATTCGTTATGGAGACAATCTGAAGGATGATCTCCGATGAGACGGGTTGCGTGACCGGGCCAGACGAAGCTTGTCTTCGTTCTCGCTCCGAGCTCGTTTCTGTGGCAACGTCACGTCTTCTTCGTCCAGCAGGTTTATTGAAATTCTCTCGCACAATATTTATTTCTGCAGCGTACTGTTCCTCAGCAATACTTCCATCAGGTAGGAGATTAGCGCAACCCACTAGTTGTAGCTCCACATTGGAGCCAAGTTTTACAAAATCAATCAGATCTGACACGGAGGTTTGACAGTAGACTTGCAGCTGTGCATACGAGAGAGGTTCTTTGAGGTGGATGGAAATTTGTGAATCCCTGAGCAAGTTTTTCTCCTGGTTTTCCAGGTCGCTGTCGTCAATGCCAGTGTTGCTGACGATGATGTTGCTAACGTCGGGCAGTTTGAGCCCGAAATTGCCTTCCAAAACTGGCGATTGTGCCGTGGAATGGAAAGAGTTTTGATCGGCCGTCTGGAGACAGTACGGACTCAAATTTGTGAGTAGGTTGCCAGAAATATCGAAACCACCACACGGAGAAACATTGCTGGACACGGATAAAGTCCACTCACCGACTTTAATCTCAGAAAGAACTTCCGCTTCGTTTTGTGAGTCTGTAGAGAAAGGTACCGGATATCCCGTGTCAATTATTGTCAGTTCCAGTTGCGTAGGAGATAACCACGCCCCCTGCAAAGGTGCCGATGTAACTTGGTCGATAAAAAACGGTGCATCAAAAGATAGGATACTCGAGATATCGTTCCAATTGATACCAGTGTTTAGAGTTCCAAAAGGAGGCAAATTAGTAGCTTCCGAAAAAGTTATCAAAAACGTATCGCCGGCGGATATTTTCGAGTCCGTGTCTACGCTATTCGGACCACCTGTGGTCGCTCCCGTGGCAACAACGGATAGGATTTGCGGCCCTTGTTTGGTCACCCAGACTCTAGCCACACCCTCCGAACAACGAGGCTCGTCCATCGGTGACCGTTGCTTGTCACACACTTGGAAACGGAACTCCTCGTAACCGCTGAAAGTAGCCGAAGGTGTGTACGAAATACGAGTGATGTCATCGATAATCTCTATAAATGCTGCTCCGTTTTGCGGGAACGTTGATAAGCTGAGAGAAGTTTCGTTGATGTCGCTGTCCGGCTCTAAGTTATATAGTGACAGATTCAGGTTGTTATTTAGCGCTAGAAACAGCTGTTGGTCATCGGAATCGAACACTGTGTTCGTAGAATCTCGATACAAATACTGCGGGTAGCTGGCCGGTTCTGATACAACTCTGGAGCTCTCAAAAGGTGTTACTGCAATTTCCGTGTTGGCACTCGTTTGGACTGCAATATCCCCGATCATAGGTACGTCGTTAACGTTTGCCACGACAACGGTCACGGTTGCCTCGGTGCACGTGATATAGACCCCATCGCTCCTCGTCACCGTTCCTCCGTTCAATTCCACTTGACGCTGGCACTCGGGGTCAGGATCCACCCGACCCAGCTCAGCGTCCCTCCGAGGATCACAGCTGTCACAGACGACATATCGGAACGTGTCCGGTCCCACGTACTCTGTGGGGGGTCTATACGTGAGGATCTGATGAGCGTGGTAAACACGTAGAGCACCCCCCACAGCTGTTGTCCACTCGTCAAGATAATTATCGTCAGGGGTAACAATCTCGATGCGTACATCATTTGTGTTCTCAGCGTCAGAAATTTGCTCAATAAACGAAATCAAATCAAAATCGTCTTCCCGGGAAATATGTGTAAAGCTTAGTGCCTGAGGTGGGTCGTTCACTTCGAGTATAGTGACCTCTATTTGACCTCTAAGTGGACTGCAATGACCCTCACTGTCGCAAGAATTGTAAAATACGTAATCGACTCCGTTTTCGTTCAAGTGTGGCGTATAAGTTACATAACCAGAGCTCGGATCGTAACTAGCCACGCCCCTTTCCGGTAGGGGCTCAATTAAAAATGTATTTTCAAGAGGAGGTGTACCATCTTCGACATCGGTTATAAACTCGGCAATATTAATCACGCGATCTCCGCTGTGACACATTTCCAAGGTAACGGCATCTTCGCACACGGTCACAAAAAGTGATGGCAAATGCGGAGCATCGTTATCGGATAGTATGGTGATCGTTACTATGGCTACCGTACAGAGACGAGGGCCCATGGTATCGTTGTCACACGCTCGTACGGTAAAAGTAACTGGTTCATTTTCGGGAGTGAAATAATGTTCCGGAGGATAGTAAGTCAGGATCCCATACGCAGGATAGGAATTGGAATTGGACATTTCGACACTATAAGTCAGATTTCCAAGCGTAGCATTTTCTACAATTTCAAACGAGCCAGCGTGAAGAATATTTTCCGGATCGGTGACTCGTAGATCTAGCGGCAGTCGCCATGACGACACCATGTCCTCGATAATTGTCAGTTCAGTTATACCAAAGAATGGCGGATCGTTTACGTACGCTACAAACACGGATATTGTTGCTTCCGTGACTCCACCGTCCGAGTCTGTGGTTACTATGGTGATGGTGTCGTCACCATGGAAATCTTGGTTGGGTGTGTAGACAATAGTGGTGATCTGAACAAGGTGTCCAGTTCGAATGTCAAATGAAAATGTTGTCGTGGAGTCGTTAGGGAAAGCAGTTCCATTTCCTGTGACAGTGTGTGATGTGTGTGTGCAGTGAAGCGTGGTATTGTGTAGTGGCAAACATAAATTAATTTTTATTTTACCATCTAAAAGAGGATTTTTCTACGTACAATAAAACCATGACATCACTGAAATTGAACCACTCAAGCTAAAGTTAAGGGGACTCAAAGTGGGTTCCTACGATTGTAGCAGAGAGCGTGATATGGCACTATCTTTGACAGGCCATAACTTTAGTTCTGTTAGTCCATACTCAATATTTTTATGATATTCTGAAAGCTCGGAAAAAGCTCTACAAAATGAAATGTTCAACTCAAAATTTTCAAATCACCTTGCTTTTGACAAAATCACCCACTATTAGACCATGGTTTTTTGCTGAAAATGGGCCCTTTGTTGTTACGTACAAACATACATTTTATTATACTATATAAAAGAGGATTTTTCTACGTACAATAAAACCATGACATCACTGAAATTGAACCGCTCAAGCTAAAGTTAAGGGGACTCAAAATTGGTTCCTACGATTGTAGCAGAGAGCGTGATATGGCATGATCTTTGACAGGCCATAACTTTAGTTCTGTTCAACCAAATTCAATATTTCTGTGATATTCTGAAAGCCCAGAAAAAGCTCTACAAAATGAAATGTTCAACTCAGAATTTTCAAATCAGCCTGATTTTGACAAAATCACACACTATTAGACCAGGGTTTTTTGCTGAAAATGGGCTAAAAATTGACCTTTGTTTATATCACTCCATTTGAAAAATGGCTTCTTAGCTCACCCAAAAATATGTATATTGGAAAATTTGACCATTCAAACCAAAGTTATATAGCTCTTCAAAGATTACCATTAAGTTTCAGCTAGTTGAATTATTGAACTATTCATTTAGTTAAAGTTTTAGGAGATATCACAGTTAGGAGCAATCACACCCAAACCCACCGACTGCCTCCACTGTGACTGTAACTGGTTCCCTATCCTCCACCTCAGTGATCAACACGTCCACTGTCACCGTCGTATCCTCATCAGTACCAACTGGAGACACATCCTCAGGGTACAACACTCGTATATCCGGTACATCGTTCACGGACACCACGACGACTTGAATAGTGATCTCCACACACGCGTCATCGCTGTCACAAACTTCGATGACCAGTTCTTCATTTCCGTTGAAATCCTCCGCAGGAATGTACATCATAGTCGAGTTTTGATCGTCCTCAAAAGCAATTCTGGCCAATGGGATGTTCAGGATACCGTTGACACGGGGATACCGGTTGCCAGGCAACAGGTCGTCCTCAACGTCACCGAAAAATTGTGACAGTTGTACTTCTAAGAATGTGTCTTCTGGCGTGGAAATTGTGAGGTTCTTGAATGCGTACGGTGGATCGTTGACTGGATTTATTATAACAGTGACCATTTGAGGATTGGAACAAAAGTTGGTGGAATCGCATGCCTGATACGCAAACGTCCTGGTTCCATAATCATCCAACATTGGAATGAAAACCAAGTCCCCTGTATTGGAATCGAGACTTATGCTTCCTTTAGACGGCAAAGTGAACACTCTTACAGCCTGAGGGGTTAGAACTTCCTCGTGATCAAAGCAGTTTTGTAGAGCAGCTATCGTTAAATTCGTATCCTCATCGATAGTGAACAAGTTCGGGATCGTGGTACATATCGGAGCGTCGTTAACGGCAACCACTTCAACAATAGTTGTAGCAATATTACTCCAAGCCATTGATGAATCTTGGATCTGGAATGTGATATTTCTGGAACCGGACACGGGATGTTCGTCACCGCTACAGTAACGAAGACTTCGAACAACCTCCTCCCATTCGAAAATACTCAGCGAAATATTGATGTCAATTTTTTCATGTCTCAAACCTATGAAGCCTGTTACACATGTAATGTCGTTGCCAAGGTAACCACCCATCGGACTTGCACTAGTAAACAGTTTGGCAACAAGTTCATTACTGAGAGAATTGCTATCGAAAAATATTGCCTCAAAACCAGGGTCTTGAATATTGTTCAAAACTACTTCGAGTCTGGTTAGAATGACATCATCGTCATCCTCAATCAAAGTTCCGTTCACATCGACTATTGTCACTGGAAGGGAGTTCTCGACATATATAACCGAATAATCTCCGCCGTTGCCAATGGTTACGTTCTCTAGTATGGTGTCAGGATCGAGTGTGGGCTGTGGTTCTTGAGTGGGTGGCTGTGTCGGCATTTGTGTGGTGGGGGGTGATCCAGAACCGGAACCGGACATGAGATCTTGAAGATCAGAGCCCGAACTAGAACCTGAAAATACACCTGAACCGGACATTTCCATTCCACTCCCAGTAGTTTCGGTGGGTGCTTCGGTAGGTGGGCGGGGCCTCACAAGACCCCCTGCAATGTATAGTCGTGGGGGGTCATTGATGGGTATCATTTCAACGTTAGCGTACACAACTTCGCTGGTACTAAGTCCATCACTCGCTATAAATGAGATAACACGTGTCGTGTACGTAGGCTCGTCGGCAAGGTTACGGTACATTACCGAGGCAACTACTTGCTCGAAATTTACCGTCTCACCCAGGCCTTCTATTAAAAGCACACCATTATCGTATGAGTAAAAAGCAAGGTCTAATTCTTCGGACGTATTTGTGGAAATGGAAAGAATTTCATTTTCGTTATCTTGTAAATTTTCGATTGTGATTCGTACAAAAGCTAGCGAAGTGTTGTCAATGTCAAATAGTACGGCATCTGGTGTTGTTATGGCAACAGCCACACCCTCTTCAACGAACGACACAGTGTTGTTGAGTCCTGTCTGAGTTGGACCGTTCAAATCCAGCATGGGTGGATCGTTCACAGATTCAAACGTTACTAATATTAGTAACGGAATGCTATAATTAGAACCGTCAAACACGACAGTTTGTACCATACGAGCGGCGGTGTCAGGGAAACCGGGATCAGCCTCTGTATTCTCGTAACTAAGGGTGCGGAGGATGTCCTGATAATCTGATATCGAAGCATTTCCGTTGATAATCAATAAACCGTTGTCAGGATTGTAGTCAGAGGTAATGTTAGCGCTCGTTGTTGCTATAGAAACGGACAGGTATTCGTTTGGTTGGTCGAGAGGGTTCAAATTGAGGACCGTTAATTGCATCAACTCAGAGTGGTCGTTGTCCGTGATGGTTGCATTCGTTGCTATAGCAACCCGTCCGCTACCCTCGACGTAGTTGACGACTAGTTCGTGTGACGGTACACGCAGGACAGGAACGTCGTTGATCAGCTGTATCGCCACTCGTATCACACCTGACTGGCTCACAAAGTCTTCATCGTAGATTAAAATCGAGATGTTCCTGGTCGCGGGTGACGGCTCTTCGGCCATATTGTTGTATCTGAGTGTGCTCAGAACAGATTGCAACGTAGCAGCAGATGAGGGGCCAGTTAGAGTAAGAGTTGACTCATCATAAGTTGCGTTTACATTTTCAAACTCATCGACAGATAGCATTTCATAGGTGCCATCAAGGGGGTTGTCAATCGTCACGGTAACGCGGTTGAGCGGAAAATCTCCACTATCTTGGTCGGTGACTATGATACCGTTTCCGATAGCAACCGGACGCGTACGCTCAGTGAAAACAAACCGTGAATCAGGAGTGATCACAATCGGGACTTGGTCGTTAATCAATACCACGGCAACGCGTACACGTTGCACGTTGCTATGGTTATCACCGTCAAAAACTTGCATAGTTACGGTCCTGTCTCCCGGCAATGGCTCTTCGATGGTATTTTGGTACACAGCTGTTTGTAGCAGGCTCTGATACGCAGAGACAGGTGCCTGCCCGAGCATCCTCAACAAGCCCTCATCAGCAATATACCACAGTGATATGTTGTACTGTTGCAGTAGGTCTGCTGCACCGGGGGTAACATCGAGGGTAACATTCTCCAGACCTGACGTGGGAACAGGATAAAGGGATATGGTTGCGTTGGTAACAAAGAAGTACTCGCTGTGATCGGAATCTGTCAACGTGAGGTTGTCCGATGCTAGGGATAATAGCACGCCAGAGTCCTCAGTGAATTGTACATTAGTACGTGGGTTTGTGAGAATTGGTGCGTTGTCATTTAATAGCAATATGTCCACTTCCGTAGTAACCATGGTAATATCTTCCGAGTCGTTGAAGTAGAACTCAATGATTCTCGTTTCGTTGTTCGGTTCGTTATTAGCATTGGAGTAGACAATGTACTGTAACAGGTACTCGTACGAAGCCACACCTACTCTCCGCCTACCAGGGGGTGCTCTCAACATCAGGCTGCTAGGAGGTGAATTTTGAGCGGACGATTGAATGTGATAGATAACTTGTATGGTTTCCGTGGTCTCGATTCCGTCTTCGTTTGTTACCGTGACAATTATCGTGTTCGTATCTGCGTCCAACTCGATGTTGGAATCGTTCAATAGTGCCTGAGTATCAAACAGTACCATCTCAGCCATTTCATCGACGGAGTTGATCACTATGACAGCCACTGATTCAAATCTAGCGTGGTCCACATCTCTAACGGATACAAAAACAGGATCAACAAGATTGACAAAAGCCTGCTCTTCCGTGAATGCTGTACGATAGACCGCACCTACTTCTGATATGCTGACTTCAGGCAGGTCATTAATCGAAGTAACTTCAATGATAACGTTCTCCATCTCAGCACTGTATTCGTTTATGATGCTGTCGTTGTGAGCAGTGGTGTCAATACCGTACGTCCCAGGACTGCCGATCGTCGTATCCCAGGCAACCACGGTTATAAAGGGACGGTCCGATAAAGGTCGAAGGTCACCATTTGTGTCACGTAGGGTATTAAAGTTGAGATCAGGTAGGAAACGCACGCTACAAAATCCGTCCAAAAGAGTGGCTTTTTCAGGTCTTGGACTCGGTGGTACGAAAACACCATACAGGAAATCACCAAAGAACTTGGTCCAAACGTTGGTATCGGGACATTTCCATTCCCATATTCCGTATCTGAGGTCCACGTCTCTCACGGCTATACCTCGGACTGCCAGGGTATCAACGTCGTGATAAAATCCATCCACGATATTCCATATCGATACGCCCTCGTTCTCAGCGACTGACATATCTTCCAGAATAGTTGGCAGCCTGGCTCCCGGAGTGAGCACTGGGGAGTCATTTACGGATTCTACGATAATCGTTGCCATGGCTACGATATTGCTATATGCTCCAGTGACGCTATCGCTGGTTGTCGTGTCAACAGACGTGGTACTGGACGGTTCACCAGATGACAGATCCCATGCTACAAACGTAAAACTGACATTGCCGTTAAAATCTCTGTTCGGAAGGAATCTCACTCTATTCTCGCCTGGGGGTTCAGAGGTCATTACCGTGGCGTTGTAAGGACACACCTCTCTGAGGGTGTTCCAGTCACGCCCACCATTGGTCGTAACTTGCCACGCCCCTTTAGTCTCGTCTGCTTCGACAATGGCAATACCAAACGTAATATCAATGACGTCTATGTCAGATACGCCAGACAGGAAATCACTGATGTCATTTCCGGAGGAAGTGATGTCATCTTCCTGTATGGTAGTCAATTGCACTGTGACATTATTCAACAGAGGTGCGTCATTTACTGGCAGCACCGTCAGTAGCAGCTGCACACTAGCAGAACTGTACGAGTCAATCGGAGAACTGCTTGAGGCGTTTGTGAGCTCGCCGTTGCTAAGGCCGTTGCTAACGTCCCAAGCGACAAAATCGAAGGAAGTTTGACCGTTAAAATTTCTGCTTGGGACGAAACGGATTCTTGTTCGATTTCCGTCCACTCGTATAACTGTTGCCATAGTGATGCTCGTAGCATCGGACAGTCGATACCATGTGGCATAAAAAGTTTGTTGAATATTCGGGGAAGCCATAGGTTCAGTTGGAGTACATTTAGGGGGTGGGCTGGTGGGTGGGGTTTCAGTAAAGTCACCTGACTCAAACATACCAGATCCGGACATCATCATAATTCCAGAACCACTCACATCATCCAATGAGGTGCCTCCAGAGGTAGTACTGGAATCAGACCCACTGGTACTGGAACCAGACCCACTGGTACTGGAATCAGATCCACTGCCGTCCATAGCAACCACTGAGCCACTACCACTAACTGGCTGTAATCCGTCAAATCCTGATTCCATTCCATTCTGATTACCACTGCCTGATTCCATTCCATTCTGATCGCCACTGACTGGTTCCATACCACTCTGATCACCACTGCCTGGTTCCATTCCATTCAGGTCGCCACTGCCAGATTCCATATCGGAGGGATCCATTGTGTAGTCCCAAGTGATCTCCCAATAACCATTGGTCGTATCTGTTGCTATAACAGCAATGCCCTCCAGGGAATCAGCATCATCGTCCAGAATCAACTGATTAGACACCACCTCTTCGATCGACCAACCAGCATTCAGCGAGGAATGTGTGTCCTCATCAAGGGTCGGTGAAAACACAGTAGCAGAGGAGTTGAAGTAGGGAGAGTCGTTGACGTTCTCCATCACTATGGTAACATACACACCTGTCCTGTTGAGGACCCCGTCAGATAGCACAAATTCCACCGATCGTTCGCTGGTGTTTGGTTCGTCAGCTAAATTGTCATATTTCAACGTTTTCAACACCTCTTGGAATTCGTACACCGTTTCTAGGCCTGTGATGGTCAAAGTTGCCGTGGCAACATCGTATTGTTGTTGTGCTCTGTAGTTGAAAAATACGACTTCTTTGCTTGTCAGTGGAGCACTCGTTTCCGTGACAACGTCCTCTACATACAACACCTCGTTGTCTCCGTCCAATGGGTTTACAATACGCACACGTACAAACGACAACGTGGCATTGTCGATATCCTCCAAGACAGCATCAGTTTGTACTATGGTAACGGGGCCTCGTTCTTCGTAGAATGTCACCAGGTTACTAATGCCTGGTTGCCGACCGTTGGCGTCGAGGAATGGAGCATTGTTGATCGTACCAAACGACAGAAACACAAACGCCGGTATACTTTGATTCAGTCCGTCGCTAACGGTGAATTGTATAGTACGAGAGAGGGGGGAGGGGTCACCGGGGTGAGATAGTGTGTTCTCGTAGCTAACTGTTTTTATCACCGTGAGGAACTCGTCGACAGCTGCTGGCCCTAGCAACAGTAGTTCACTGCCGTTGCGGGTAACAACGATGTTTGAATCCGACGTAGCGTTCAGTATCTCCTGTTCCATGTCCGGTGCTATCACTATGACAACACGTGCCGATTCCAGTACGGGGGAATCAAAATCTACAAGAGTGGCGTTATCATTGACGATGACGAGCGGACCTTGTCCCTCTCTGTAGGACACAAAGCGGTAACTGTCCGGCCAGTTCATAGCGAGGTCCAGCTGAGGGGGGTCGTTAATTAGAGTAATACTGAGCTCCGTACGAACTTCAGAACTGAAACTGAAACTGTCGCTGACTGAAAATCGAACCTCTCGAAGTATTGGATTTGGTTCTTCAGCAGAATTCTCATACAGTAAAGTTTTTAGGGCAGTCTCGAATTCTTGAGTGGGTGCGGTTTCTCCGCTGAGAGGTGTTATCCTGATAATATAGGTAACTACCGACGACTCGTTAATAACGTTCACAGTGTAATTTAATGAGGTGCCAGAAATATTCAAAAGCAGACGTTCGTTATCAATATCGTAAATCACCAAGGATACGGTCGCACTCGCTAGCAACGAATTGTCTGAATCAATTAGTGACAGTAATTCTTGGTTTACAATCGACACAGGCTCTACGACGCGTAATGGAGGCGTGGACTCGACGAAGGTGGCTTGATAATTGGGGAAAACCCCGGTTAGATTGAGCACCGGGCGATCGTTAATGGACAGTACGTTTACGGTAACCTTGACGAAATCTTGTCCAAAAGCATTTGTGTGATCGTCAGGTGACGAGGTGGTGTCCACACCCTCCTGTTCGTTAGTCCCGCTCGTACCGTCCCAGGCTCGTATTCGTATGAAAGGCTGGTCGCTCAGCTCTCGTGGGAAGCCGGCCGCATCGAACTCGGTATTATAATCGACCAATGGGATGAAGCGTATTCTACAGAGGGAGTCATCCTCGCCGCTTAGCAACGTAGCTCTAAACTCGTTTGGATCTCGGGGGGCTATTTGTGAAATAGAACCGAATTGAGTATCGAAAACTAATCGTTCTCCACGGAAATCAATCCAACTGGTATCTCCGAGTGGATCGCACGTGTACTGCCAGTTTCCATAGCGACGATCAACATACACAACTGCCACGCCCCTCATATCGGTTCCGTCGATATCGTTGAAGGTGGAGCTAATTAGAGTGTTGACAAACGTCCCCACGTTTAGATCGCGAAGAATATCCTCTTGTATCTCGTCCAGTGCACTCGGACCGCTGAGTGTGGGGGAGTCGTTGACGGGCTCCACGGTAACCCGAGCCGTTGCTATGCCAACGCTGAAAGTGCCCGTGACTGGATCAGTAACAGTGTCAACGTTTTCCATGTCTGTGAATGTCTGGTTCCGATCCCACAAACGGAATTGGAACGAAGATTCGCCGTTGAAATCCGGATCCGGTACGAATCTAATTCTATTTTCTTCAACAGGTCGACTGTTGAGTACCACAGCATTCGAAAGCGTTGGATTAGAGATATTAGTCCAATTTAGTCCTCCACTCGTACTAAACTGCCAGTAACCATGGGAACGGTCCACAGTAACCACGGCAATGCCAAAGTGGTGTGTGGTGATATCAACATCGACGTCATCGAGAAGTGGGGTAAGAAACGTATCTACTGTATCACCGATAGACTCTCTTTCTATGACATCATCTTCAAGTACGTTGGTGAGCCTGGGAACAATGGCGGGATCAATAACTGGTGCATCGTTCACAGGGACAATACGTAGGACCATCGTTCTCGTGTTGTTGCTAAACGGGTCCGTACGAGATGTGGATAGAGCTTGGCGGGTATCTCCCGGCAACATCCCGTCGCTGCCGTCCCACAGTACAAAGGTCAACGAGACGTTGCCGTGGTAATTCTCTTCGGGTATAAATCGTACGAGATTGTCACCATCCAGTTCGGCACTGAGTAGAAGAGAGAGAGATTCGATGTTTGTATCGGGTCTGATCAGCATCCAACTTTGCCCACCGTCGATACTCCGTTCCCATTCACCGTGGTCAGATTCCAAACTCACAACTCCGATTCCAGGTCTATTCCAGATGAACTGCATGTCTTTATCAACAAACAGCTGGTGTGCAAACATGGCAACCATCACTCCATCATTGTTAAATTCGTCTTCCAGAATTAGCGGGCTGTAAACATTCGTGAGTGTGGTATTGAAATATGGAGAGTCATTAAAAGGCTCAATTGTGAGCTCTGTGTAGACCGAAGTGCTGTTCAGCTGTCCATCAGATGCTGTGAATTGTATGGTACGTGGGAACGGGATAGGCTCGTCAAACCGGTTATCATACTTGATTGTCCGCAATACTAGTTGATACTCCTCAACTGTGTCCAAACCAGATATCACTAAAATGCCATTGAAATCGTCGTAAGTCATTCTCGGCACTATGGTTGTCAATAGCAACGACTGAGCGGCACTTAAACCACTCCCCTCAATCATGCTCATGAGCGTAACGTTATCAACGTAGAGGAACTCATCCAATATCTCCATCTGATCCAACAGTTGTACTACAATGTACGCCAGCGTAGAGTTATCAATATCCTGAACAAGTGCATTTTCGTCAACAATTGAGACGGGATCTTGTTCCTCAACGAATGTGGCTGTGTAGTTGACGCCCTCGGCGTTGCCATTGACGTCCAAATAAGGCTTGTTGTTGACTCCGGTGAAAGAAATGTACGTAATGGCTACACGACTACGATCGTCGCCATCGCTCACGAGGAAGTGTGCTTCTCGTTGACGTTCGTTGGGGTTGCCAGGACGAGCGTTGAGGTTGCTATAGGTAACGCTCGACAATACAGTAGCATATGTTGCTATGGAAACGTTGCCGAAGAGTGTGAGGGTGTGCGAAGTTGCATTAAAGTCTATATTTAGACCAGTGCCATCAACAGTGGCGTTAAGTACTTCGTTGAGTGCATCTGGAGCTTCAATTAGAGAGATTTGTGCGTATTGCAAATAAGCATTATCCGTGTCGATCAATCTCAACGTTGTCTCGTTGGCAAGGAGAAGTGAACTTTGACCTTCAGTGTAGGAAACAAAGTTGTTGACGTCCGGTAAGAGGTCATTGAGGTCAAGTTGCGGCATATCGTTGACAAGTTGTACAAATATCGTAGAGTTCACGGGTTCACTCAAGCCAACATTATCCGATACAACAAAGGTCAAAGTTCTATCTCCACCCATTGGCTCTTGAATACTGTTGTTATATTTCAGACTGCGCAGTGCCAATTGGAACATGTCTTTGTGGGCGTCCGGGGCAACGGTTGGATTAGCGTACAGCCTCAGGACGTACGGACAATAATTGATCACTTCACTGATAAGATCCGGGCTTGTCGTTTGAACGAGTAGCTCTTCTCTGCGATCTGATTGGCCGGAGCAGTAGAGCTCTAATTCTGTCGGAGAGTCTAAAGTTTGTACGTATGCCTGCACTCTATCTAGAGGAGGGTAGTCGGGGGTGGAGCTAATCACCGGGACGTACTCGTCAGATGGGTTCAATCCACTTCCTATCAGACCACTCCCACTTCCTGAAAGACCACTCCCACTTCCTGAAACTCCGCTTCCACTTCCCGAGTTACTTTCGTCTCCACTAAAAGTGAGATCGTTAAAAGGAGATACGTCAAATGTTGAACCATATATCGTCACGGTAACATCTCTAAGCCGAGCGTGGTCATTGTCTATCAGCGTCAGATCACGGCCGACAGCGTACACTGGCAATAGGTCCTCTACAAATACTGCACTGTAGTCAGCTTGCGTTTCATTCGTCAGTCTCAAAATGGGAACATTATTTACGGACAGAACGCTGATGGTGATTATCTCCGAGCGTCCACTGTACTCGTTACTCGTAAAGTCGCTAGCGTACGTGGCGTCGTTGCCATAGCTACCAGATCGTCCAGTTGTGGCCCCGGTATTGTCCCACCCGAGTGTCTGTAGGTACGGCAACGCTACTCTAGGATAGCCTTCAGTGTTATATTGAGAGTTGAAGAACGTGTTTGGTAAGAATCTGATCCAGCAGCTGGCTAGGAGCAGCGTAGCCATCTCCGGCTGTGGTAACCGTGGTATCACTTGCCCGTAGTACATGCCACCGATGAAATCAGACCAATTTCCCATTCTCGGGTTCTCGCAAGTGTACTGCCAGTTGCCGTAGCGATCGTCGACGCCTATTACAGCCAACCCCCTATCAGGACTGACATCATTGTCCGTATATAACCCGGCAATAATTTCGTCTACCGTGGTACCGTGGTTCATAGATGGGTCGATGTCTTCCAATATCTCACGTAGTGTCATGCCAGGTTCGATGACAGGTGAGTCGTTTAGCGGCTCTATCACTATGGTAACGCTCGTAGATACCATGCTGAACGGACCAGTAATCAGATGAGAATTGGAAATATTGATTCGACTTCCTGACGGATAAGATGCCACTACAGTCACGTTTACTGGACCACCACCCCCGGAGAACAAACTGGAACCGGAACCTGAACTTGAGCTGGAACCGGAACTGAAAATCACACTCTCTTGCTCCATTATTGCTGAATCAGGCAAACGCGTCAAGTCCCATGCATGGAATTGGAATGAAGATTCACCGTTGAAATTCTGTTCCGGTACGAATCTAATTCGATGTGAGCCCTCAGGCAAACTGTGTAATAACAGAGCCAATGTTTCGTTGACAATTCCAAACTCCGCCCATGACATGCCCCCATCTGTGGTGAACTGCCACGCCCCATTTTCATCGTCTACCTCAATTATAGCAATGCCAAATTCGCTAGATTGGTCGTCATCGGTTACGAATCGTACTAAATCTGACACTGGGTCACCAAAAGAATTGAAATTATCTTCTGAAATTGTTGTAATATTTAGAGGAATGGGTAGCAAGATTGGAGCGTCGTTGACTGGCCGTACAATCACCGTGACAACGGTAGAATTGGAACTGAATGCATCAATATTGGAATTGGATTCTGCGTTGATATACGATTCTTCCACACTAGAGTCTGTACCATCCCAAGCGACCAATAAGATTTGAGCTATACCGTTCCAATTTTCTTCGGGTACAAAGCGTATGGCAACTCCAATTAATGCCTCCAGTGCAAGTGCAAAGTTCAAAGTCACGTTACCAGAAATGTCAGTCCATACTAAACCATCAATTGTGTATTGCCATGTGCCAAAACGATCGTCCAATCGGATTACAGCAATACCACTGACGGAGTTGACATCATCATCAATTATCGACTCTGCAATCTCAAAAACGCTCACTCCAAAATTTAGAGAATTGGGAATGTCTTCGAAAATTTCGTCTTGAACAGCTGTCAATTGCTGATTGAAATACGGAGAATCGTTCACCAATTCAATGTTAACTACGCTGATGAGGGGGGTGCTCTGAGAGTGGGCGTCATTTAGAACAATGGCAATTTCTCTTGTGAGAGGTGAGGGTTCGTCGGCAAGGTTACTGTATGTGAGTGTTTTCAACACCTCTTGATATTCCCGGACAGTATCCAAACCGGATATCCTGAGATATCCTGAGCTAGTGTCGTACGAAGTGACGGGTCGCAAGTTTGTAAATTCAACGACCTTTGAGTTTTGGTCAGAACTCTCTTGAACATCCATAACTGAGAGGATCTCGTACGGTTGGTCCTGTACGTTAGTGATACGTACCTCGATGAAAGCTAGAGTGATGTCATCAACATCGTATAGGGTTGTGTTTTCTGACACAATTCTCACCGAACCTCCCTCTTCCGTGAAAACTGTCTCAAAACCAGTTCCATTCTCGGCACCATTCAGATCTCCAAAAGCCGCGTCGTTTACGGCAGCAAAGGTGATCAATGAGATTGCAGGTCGGCCTCTGTGTGTGCCATCGTTAGGTACAAAGGTCACTTGCCGTGGGTCCGTACCAGGCATACCCGGACTGTGTATTGTGTTTTCGTACGTCACGGTTCCAAGTACGCTGATGTATGTTGCTAGTGTCCCGTTTCCATTCAGTACTAGTGTGTAGGACGTTTGATTGTACGCGGCAGTTATGGAAGTGCCGGTCGTGTTGGCTTGTAAAAACTCGTTTTGCGGGTCTAACGGGTTTGTGATTGTCACGGCAACAGATACAAGATAGTCGTGATCGTTGTCAGTCAGTATAATCGAGGTAGCGTTTGTGAGAGCTATTGAACCTTGACCTTCCGTATAGTCGACAATATTTGAGAATTGGTCCGATTGTGAGTAGCGATATGAGTTCAGGAGCAATACTGGCACGTCATTGGTCGGTTGGAGGGTGATGGTTGTCGTGGCAACAGCGCTGACAAATAAACTGCCCATTTGTATGTCAGTAACTCGGAAATCGACTGCTCGACTGTTTCCAGCAAATTCCTCGGCACTGTTAAAATATTCAAACGTACGAAGAACAGCTTCGAACTTCTCGATGGGCTCCGGCGGCCATGTTGCCGTGACAATGACAGTCTGCTCGTCTGTGACTGTGCTGTTTGTGACAAGTGCCTGTAGACCTGTGACTACTGAAGCATTGAACAGCAGCCTCTCCTTGTTGTAGTTGCTATACCCCCTCAGGGTCACCGAGAGTGTATACACACCTGTCGAGAAATGAGTGTCTCTTAGAAGTGCATTAGACGAGTCTAGAATGGGAATGGGAGTTCCGTGTTCTCGGAATGTGACTGCGAAATCGGGTGTAAGTTCAGAGGTCGTATTAAGAGGGTCCAAATTGATGTCAATGTGATGCACGATAATTCTCGATTGTGAGGAAGGCAACGTCTCGTTGGAGGTGGATTGTCCGTCACTGGTTACCACGGTTACCCACCTGTCCAGTGAGAAGTCGGGTTGTACATCTTGGTTATCGTAAACAATACTTCGAAATACTTTCTGATAATTAGAAACGGAATCATCGCCCGTTAAATAAAAAGTGTTCGTTGCCGAGTCGAAATTCTCATTGATGTTTGGTTCCCTAGCAATACGTAGCGACCATCCGTAGAGCGTAGATTCAAGTTCATTTCCGCTGTTCAAAACTAGAGTCCACTCTCCTCCGGCCATTTTGCCGAACAGACTTCTAAGGGGTTGTGCGGGGTTCAAAAGGTCAACTTGCGAATACTTGTACGGTATGGAAATGTTCAGATTGTAAATATCGTCTAAGTTTAAATACATTCCATTGTTGATTCCAGAACCGGAATTGAACAAAGCACTTCCTCCACTTGAGTCCATAATGGTACTGACTTCCATTCCGGAACCGGAACCGGAATCGGAACCGGAACTGGAACTGGAACTGGAACCTGGCCCACTCATCGGATTTAGTACGTTATCGCACGAGAATGCTGAACTTTCACCTCTGTCGCTAAACACCAAGTTGGTATAGTTGCCGAGGGCGCAGTATGGTGTGCTCCAATAAGAAAGGTCTACTCGGCTGCCGTCCGGATGCACTAGAGTGAGGGTGGGTAAATACAACTGCTCAGCCGTAGAATCAACTCCTAATTGCACGTAAACCGAAATATCGAAAATTCGACCGTCGAGTTCAACAGTTTTCTCGTGGAATTCCGTGACTCCGTTTCTAGCCCCGCCTACTTTTAGTGGCGGTAATACTGGGGGGTGGGCTATTACAGCATGTTCTTCTTCCGGTTGAATGGACAAGCTCCACCCAAACAAACGTCCGTTGTCATTCTCCAATAGCAAGTCCGTTATATGCAATAGCCAATCGCCTTCGATGGGGTCACCATGGAAACTATCAAGATCACCATCAGCAGTAAACAGACCTTCAGATTGGAACCGACAGATACCAGCCGAGGGATTGCTACGCGATAGGAATACGTCTGACGATGTCAATCGGCTTTCAAACGTAGCTCTAGCCAGATTGTCTTGATTGCAAACCCGTCCGCCCGGATTAGAAACCAGTAATTCTCTTCGGCCGTTGTGTTCAAGTTCCAGCATTAAATCGCCCACCCAGGAGTGTCGGATATCGATAGTCACAGATAGATGTCCGACCACGCCCATTTCCGCAACCTTTATCGTACTCGTGATCGTGGGGACAATTTCACCACGCCACAGCGTACCAAACGGTATACTGAGTTGTGTTGCCGCGGCGATTATCGGCAATGAGAGCGTTTCCGGGGTAACGTAAGTGACGGAAAGTGTTTCGCTGGGTCCGTTGAGTGCGTTGTGTAATTGGAGAGTCATTGAACGAACGTATTGACTGTCCGTGTCCGTAACTAGGGCGTTGCTAGGGTTCACCGCGGCAACGGGTCCTTCGTGCGGGAAAAAACGATTCGAATATGACGTTCCATCGCCATTAACTTGTACTATAGGCTCGACATTCTGTATCGCCACGGTAACAATTGTATAAGCGTTCTGATTGGTCGATTGTCCATCGTACACGGTCACAGATATTATCCTATCGCCAGGTGTTGGGCGGAGTTTAGCGTTCGTATAAACGAGATTTTGTAGTGCCTCGATATAAACATCAGCCGAAGCCACACCTCTGAAATAAACTACGGAGGGTGTGTTTGGGGGTGTTCTCGATTCTGATTGGCCGAATGTCAACGAGGGGTGAGAAAATTGATTGGCTACTTTGATTGCTTCGTACGCTCCGTCGAGATGGTTGCCAATGGTTACAGTCATGTGATGTACGAGTGGAGAGGTGGGGGAGAGTGTGAGGGTGGTGGTGTAACTGTTGGGAGCAGCGATGAAAGCTGATTGGTCGATTCCTCGAGTGTAGAGAACAGGGCTTTCACTGAGTGTCAACACCGGTTGCTACGGGTGAAACGAAACTAGTAAATATGATTACGTAATAAACTATTAATTTTAATCAATATTATACGCAACGTCCAAATAAAAATTCTTCTAGATACTAATAATTTATTAGATACTAAACATTGCAAACAATGAGAGCTGACATGTTTTCACAGGTAGAGATTTGTTTGCGTTTTACAGTTTTGTACATTTTGCTGGTATTAATTGGATAACTTTTTTACACCAATCCTTATAAAAAAGATGTTCTTGTGTCATATTAGTATTCTGTATTGGTATTCAAGAGCACGAATACTTACCTGAGATGTCATCTCCATGACAACGATACGAACACAACTGGGAGGGGATTTCAGTCCGTGTCCGTCAGTACTTACGAAGCAAGGCACAAAATCACCCACTTGGCTTTCAATTGGTTCCCATAGAAACTCGTACAGGACAGAATTAGCCCCAATGATAATTGGGCCGTTGATCCATGCCCCTTCAGGAAGTGGTAGTATCGACTCAAGACGTAGTCCGAGGACGCTGTTGCTATCAGTAACTGTGAGGTTAGTGGAGAAAGTGGAGCCGGGGGCGATATAATGAGTGGGCGGTGTGAGGGGTGTGTGAGTTGTGAGGATGGTGGGAGGTGAGTAGGTGGAGGGTGTAGTCACACGTACAAGCAGCTCGGAGGAAGTCTGTTACAATAAAACAATACTAACATCAAAACAACACAAACATCTCATTTCAAAATGGTACAAATCGACCCGTCTCAGAATTAGGATCTGAGCACATCATTTGAAAGGTCTATCAAAGAGCTATTGAATGCACTATTTAGTTTTGAAATCAGACACTCCTAACTCAAGTTATGGACATTCAAAGAAAGGGCCTCAAAATTGCTATTTTTAGAACAATAATAATATTCACGTCAGTTGGTCCGTCTCCGAGAGCCTTAGTAACGCCCCTAGTAACGACCTCCAACCCCCGTTAGCAGTCAACGATGTTAAATTACACAATTGCTGCAATATATCGCATTGCATCTGCTTGCACAGTACGTCGTCAAGGCAACCAGATTCAACCAATCGAACGAGGATGTTGAATATTTGATTGAAGGTAACAGAGTCGTCTTTGGCTACAGTGAGGTAATATGACATCACAGTGACATCACGTGACATCATACCTTGTTCAGAATCTATGGAGCAAACTAATATTGAACCTAATTGATGCACAGTCCGCTCCAATAGCAACGAGCCTAAAAAAACAAGTTAAAAAAATTATTATTATTATAATAATATATAAATAATTTACCGTTATTTCGAGTTGCAAAAAGATGTGTGAGAGAGAGGAGGCTATCAA
>VSKX01049666.1_pt1 | contig 21155 bp, 1 predicted proteins | sample 4799481 | NCBI WGS metagenome assembly VSKX01 (sample SAMN12179537, study PRJNA552185) | sponge metagenome | biome: deep-sea hydrothermal plumes; feature: spots directly above weak diffusing fluid; material: sea water; isolation source: sponge from the Swan site of a hydrothermal vent ...
AATCCCCCCCCCCCCCCCATATTAGCTATTTATACATGTGATTTATGGCGACTGTTGTGTTTTAATGACTCTAGTTTTATTAGTCCCATTTAAAGTCATTTAACAGATGGTATGTTCAGCTCAACATTTTTGAGCGGCCCAACTTTGATAATTTCACCAACTTATAGTCCATGGTTTTTTAAGGGGTACATTTTGACCCAAAATCAATCGTTCATCTGAGCACACTATAGCGCCCTGTGCTACCCAATATTTTTGGTTCAACATATATTGTTGAAGCTCTGTCAGAGGTCGAGAAATTAGCTGTATATACAATTACAGTGGAACCTCCGAGTAAAAGACACTTTGGGACCTTAAATTCAGGACATTTTCCCTTTATAGCGGGTTTGTACTTTTCGGAGGGTACAATTCACTATGCTTCACACAAGAAATTTAATTTTGGTGACTATACTGTCCCTTGTCGAGAAGTATTTAATACAGTGTCCCTTGGCGAGAGGGTCCTTTAAAAGCAGTTCCACTGACATTATGCTAATTAACTTTGACAGCCTATAACTTGAATGACCATGACTTTAGTTCTATTAGTCCGATTTAAAAAAAATATTGTGATTTAATCTCCCGGTATGTTCAGCTCAAAATTTTTAACGGCCCAATTTTGATAATTTCACCCACTTATCCTTAAATAGACCCCAAATCAATCTGAGCACACTGTCAACCTTCAATAGTGTACTTTGATTGGTTTTCTGTCACTCACAATAAAAATTGCAATCTAATATAATATGCGCAATTTATTTGATAGGTCTGGACAAACTGTAAAGTAATAATTACGATGAAACACAATTTTAGCTCACTTCAAGTCATGCTAGGGCTAACTATAGCTCTCCTAGCAGCGACAAACTTAGTGAACTCTCAAGACTCAACTCTTGTAGATCAGATAGTGGTTCAACTCGGAGACGAAGATTTGAATAGCATCAAGAGCAGCGATCTGTGCTCCAGTGACGAAGATTGCTATCTCACCTTTTTGCCAGATGCCATTAGAGATGCCATGAATAGAGCTGTAGTAGGCACTGCTAGAGATCAGTGCTTCAACGTGGAAGGCTTTATCCCTGATATGTCACCCCCTGAGCTAGTGAGATTCGAAGAGCTAGATTTGGACAGTGGATTGCTTACACTCGTATTTTCCGAAGTTGTTCGCACAACATCCGTGAATTTTGCAGCTGTGAGACTGATGTCAAGCTTTGACTCTGGTGCAGAGTACACTCTAACGCCTGGCATCGTACTTGGTCCGATCTTTTCCACAACAGTGTCACTTCAACTGAACGAATTTGACATTAACGAGTTGAAGAGGATCAATGAAATTTGTACGAGTTTCTCCAACTGTTGGATTTTCTTTTCTGATGTCTTTATAGAGGATGTAGCTGGAAACAACCTGACTGATAATGGACAGTTTACTCTCACACGACGAGCTCTAAGCGTTCCTGGTGATGACACTTTTCCGAATATCGACGCTTTTGATGTCGATTTGGATGCCGAAGAAGTCACATTCTACTTTGACGAGACTATTAATCGCAATACCTTTGATGTCACCAGAGTTGTCTTTAGTTCATCAGCAAATACATCTGTCAGCTATATACTAACCAATTCACGGCATCTTACCACAGAAGTTGCTGTGACAAGCCTTACCATCCGCTTAGATCCAGATGATGTCTTGAATCTCAAAGCAATTGACAATCTCTTTACTAGTGTAAATGACACGTTCCTTTCTCATGATGATCAACTCATAGAGGATCAGTTTCAGAATCGTATTGATTCCCGTGTCATTAACGAAGATGCTTTGCAAGTGAGAAACTTCACTCAAGATAGAACAGCTCCCATTTTCTTATCATTTGACATTTTGGACGTTGATAACGACCTCATGCAAATCACTTTTAATGAGCCTGTAGATTTGTCCTCTATTAATGCAAGTAGAATTGTTTTGCGATCAGGCCCACTTACAGACCCCTCTGTTATCAGTATTCCTCTTACCAGTTTCATTAGCGCAAGGTATGTTTCCGATAATAAGCTTTCAGTCGAGATAGTTCTCAGTGCTCAAGACATTCGCACGATTAAACTTGAGTCAGGCATTGCTACAAATACTACCAATAGTTACATCGCCCTCCTTGCTAGTGCTATTGCTGATGTGGCAGGTAATGAGATAAATGCATCCCCGGTTGCTTTACAAGCTCTAACTCATGTTATAGACTCGCGAGGCCCCGAGTTAATATTCTTCAGCTTGAATTTGACAAGTGAAGTACTGTTTCTCTCCTTCAACGACATCCTTGATGTTAGCACTTTGGATGTTCGAGAGATTACTTTGCAATCTGATAGAACTGGTATTTCTACTAATACCTACACTCTTTTCAACAGTACTAGCTCCTCCCCAGATGGCTTTGAAGTATTGATTGAACTTTCTGAACATGACATAAACGGAATCAAGGCTATACCAGGTCTAGCATCAAACGAGAATAATACTTTCATATCTTTCACGGCTGGTGCACTTATGGACATATTTGGAGCCAATGTCATCTCTGTGCTTCGAACAGATGCATTTATGGCAACTACATACTTTCCTGACACTATAGAGTCTGAGCTTAGATTCTTTGGCCTAGATTTCAATCGAGAAACCCTTTCTTTGTCTTTCTCTGAGATTGTAGACGTAACAACGTTCGATGTGTCATTAGTCTCTCTACAAAATTCAGAAACAACTGGTGGAAGAATGTATCAGCTAACTGGCGGCTCAATTGTGAGCGAACGATTTGTTACTTATTTTGAAGTTGGCCTTACAAGAGAAGATCTGAATGTGATCAAACTGCACACAGATCTAGCAGTCAGTCAGAGTACCACCTACCTTAGCTTTCCTAGTGCCACGATTTTTGATGCCAACGGTAATAATGTTGCTGAAATAAACCCTAGTTCTGCTAGAATTGTGACCAACCTTGCTCTCGATGTAACTGCTCCTGTTTTGAGAGCATTTAATCTTGACATGAACATAGGGTTGCTTGAGATAACGTTTGATGAAACAGTAAATGCAATGACATTTCGACCTGATCAAATAGTGATTCAATCCGGTGATGCGATTCAATCTTCCAGCTCATTTTATATGCTTACAGGCGGTAGCAATTCTCTTGATAACTCACCGATAATCAGTGTAAATATTACCACTGTTGACTTGAATGCTATTAAACAGAATCTTGAGATAGCGACTGGTCCGAGTAACACTTATATTTACCTGACAGATCTAGTCGTGACTGACATGAGAACAAACAGTTTTGCAAATGTATCATCAATCCAAGTAACATCGTTTATTCAAGACTCCATTGGCCCAACACTAGACTCTTTTATTCTAGACTTGAATCTAGGACAGCTGAACCTTACCTTCTCTGAAACTGTGGACTCGACGACTCTCCAGATTCCTACTATTACGCTTATAGCTTCTAGCAGTGCCAATATGTCGGACCAGATCCACACCCTCAGCATTGCGGCTTATCCTAATGGATCTCTTACAATGAGTCCTAATTCTACAGAAATTGTCATCAATCTAGGAAGACATGATTTGGATGAGATAAAGCGTCTGCCCTTGCTAGGTACAGAGGTCAATAACACTTTCATAGTCATTACTAACGAGACGATACTGGATATGAATGGTAATGAAGTTTTCGAGATAACTTCAGACAGGCCTCTGTCAGCATCAGCGGTACTTGATGATGTAACGTCACCAGAACTTGCAGATTTTTCTTTAGATTTGAACGATGGTTTTTTAAGACTCACATTTTCAGAAACAGTAAATGCATCTTCACTTAATATCCCAGTTGTTACTTTATTTTCAAACTCTACTCTTCCAGCCGATGAAATGTATACATTAGGGGACAGCTTTGTAGTGTCTGAAAACAGTGTTGTGATTGAAATTGAAATCGGCGAAGAAGATCTAAATCTAATCAAGTACCGAACTTTGCTTGCCGCTGATGAAAACAGTGTTTTTGTTCAACTGGGCTCTGATAGTGTGATAGATATGAGTGATAATCCCTATGTCAACAGTACAGCTATTATACCTATTACACCAAATACTCTAATTCCGGACAGTACTCGACCAAACATCACTGCATTTTCGCTTGATCTGGATCTTGGAATATTAACACTGACTTTTAGTGAGGTCATCGATAGTCGTACTCTACTAGTTGACAATATTACATTACAGAGCAATGAAAACTCTCCCTCGAGCGTGTTTACTCTCACTGGAGGCAATGTAACGGGCCCAAACATCTTCCCTGGCCATCCATCTGTTTTGAGCATTACGATCCTCACAAACGATTTGAATTCCATCAAACGGTTAGATCGTCTTGCGATTGATTCTTTAACAACTTATCTTTCGATTCCAGATAGTGCTGCGTTTGATGTTGCACCATTTCCGAATGATTTACTTGGTACAGTAGCATTACAAGTTGCTAACTTTACAAATGATACGACATCTCCAGAGTTTGTCTATTTTTCCTTGAATTTAACATCAGGGGAGATGCTATTAGTATTCACTGAAACAGTTGATATAAGTAGCTTAAATGTGTCACAAATAACTATTCAATCTTCAGCTGATTTGTTCACTTCTAGTCAAAACTATACTCTAGAGACAAGCTTTGCACCATCCATCATCGATGATACCAATATTCTTATATCCCTTGAAGACGTTGACTTGAATGCAATTAAACTTCTAGATTCACTTTGTACGACTCCCTTTAACTGCTTCATCTCATTCACACCCTATACTATAAGAGACATGAATGCTAATATGGTGGTTGAAGTACCTGATACTCAGGCTGAGGGGGTTCGTGAATTTGAAGGAGACTTGATCGCACCTATTTTGCTGCGTTTTGATATCGACAACGACCTAGGAACCATAAGCCTCTTTTTTTCTGAAGTCGTCAATGTTCAAACGCTCAACATTTCTAATTTTGGGCTCTATGCATCCCCTGCGGCTAATACCAGTGAAACAGTGCAGGTTCTCACTCCTGGAAATTTCCCTGATTTTACTGATACTCAAAGCAGTAATGGATTAGTGATTGTACTCAGGCTTGGGTTTTCAGACCTGTACGATATCCAACGCAAGCGAGACCTAGCCACAGAAGGAGTTGACACATATCTGGCATTTTCTCCTGGAGCTGTACTAGACATGAATGATAACGACCTCGTTAGTATGGAAGGCAACGAATCGGTCATTGTAACCAATTTTATGGAGGACGAGAGCCCACCTATACTTCTTGATGCAATCTTGGATTTAAATTTGGGATTGTTGAGGCTTACTTTTGATGAAACAGTGAATGTACGTGTGCCACCATTTGCACCCGATGCTATCATTCTGCTTGCCACAAACCAAACACAGATATTGCCACAGATCACTTTATCCGCATTCTCAATTGTGCAAGAAAACGACGATCCTATGGTGAACGTAACACTAACCAAACCAGATCTTGACGAGCTTAAACTATTTGTCGATTTAGGTACTGAAGTTGCTAATACTTACGTTCATCTTATGCTGAGTGCTGTATTAGACAATTCGATTCGTAGACCTGGAGGTGGAAATGCTATTGAAGCTGTCACTATTCAAGTCTCTGATGTTGTGCCTGATAATACCTCACCCATGCTCGACTCTTTCGAAATTGATCTAAACAGTGGTATTCTTTTGCTGTATTTCAACGAGCCTGTGAATGGAAGTAGTGTAAATTTCGGTGCGATTACATTTCAAAATGCGGAATTGGAGGTGAATGTTACTTCCAGATTTACTCTGGATAATGGCACTGTTCATGCTATTGGTGGTTCACTGAATGGCCTAATGCTCACTGTGAATCTGACGACAATGAACTTCAATGACATCAAAGTACGAGATGCTCTCCTTGTTGCTAATGATACCTCATCGTTTATTGTTGTAACTAGTGACCTGGTTCAAGACATGGCTGGCAATCAACTTGAGCCACCATTAGCTCCGTTACAAGCTTCAGTTGTAATACCCGACTCTGAAAATCCGAATTTGGCACTTTTTGAGCTAGATATGAATCTGGGCATTGTGACGCTGCTATTTGATGAGCCTGTGAATATTTCAACTCTTATGATCAGTGAGCTAACTCTACAACAAGAACCAGTGATAGGCAGCAACACGACAATGTTTCAGCTCAGCGGAGGTGATTTGATCACTACTAGTAATGGCCTAGCTATCATGTTTAGGATTTTGAAGTCTGATCTCAATGAGCTCAAACGCTTGCAGATAGGTTCAGCAATCGTTACTTCTTTTGTAACATTCTCATCAGGTACTGTCTTTGACATTACTCAAAATCCCGTGAATGCAGTCCAAGTTGGTAGAGGAGTCACTGACTACTCCCCCGACATTACCGACCCTATTCTCACAAGATTCGATCTGAATTTGACGTCGGAAATTTTGACGTTGTTTTTCTCTGAGACGGTTCGAGCTAGATCACTGGTGGTAACTGAACTAACACTAGAAGATGCTGCAGGTTTGATAACATATCCTCTGACTACTTCGAGTGCTGGTATTAGTAGTGATAGCACCGAAATTGATATTCAACTCGGCTTAAACGATCTTAACCAGATAAAACTATTGGAATCGCTTGCAACTGGTATTGATAATACTTATCTCTCCTATACCTCAGCAACTATTTCTGATATGGTGGGTAATGCACTTGTAAATAACACTGTAATAAACTCACTTGCCGTCACAAACTTCACAGCTGATTTTGTACAGCCTGAGCTACTTAACTTTGTATTGGATCTCACTAACGAGACTCTCACCTTGACCTTTTCAGAAACAGTAGATGCTTCGACTTTCAATGCAACTTTTATTACGATTCAAGGCAGTAGCATGGTTACTGAATCATTTGTTACACTGAGCAATGGTGCAGTTGGTGAAAATAGCGATGTGCTCGTAGTGATGCTTTTTACTGAAGACTTGAATCTGCTGAAGGTGGATCTTAATTTGGCCACGAGTGAATTGAACACATTTATCTCCTTTGATTCTCTATTGATATCTGATATGAACAGTAATCCTATTGTTGAAATCTCGAATACTTCTGCTCGTGGAGCTGCTCTGCTATTTCCAGACACGATACGGCCTGTATTGGACAGTTTTGAACTCAACCTGAATAGTTCAGTTCTTACTTTGAGCTTCTCTGAGACCGTTTCCTCACCAACACTTGATATTACAGCTATTGTGTTTCAGGATGACAGCAATTCCTCCAATTGCTACACTCTTACTTCAGGAGAGGTGCAAAACGAGAATTCCTCAATAATTGACATCACCATCTCAAAGTTTGACTTGGATCTTATTAATGAGATATTCACTCTGGCAACAGATGTAAGCAACACTTTTCTTAGCTTAGGAATGAATGCTATCGATGATATGAACGGAAATAGTAATATCGAAGTTGTTAAAGACTCGGCTATTTCTGCTACAGTTGTAACACCAGATACGATTTCTCCATCTATGGTTAACTTCACACTAGATCTTGACAATGGAGCCATACTGTTTCTTTTCTCAGAGACAGTCGATGTGAGTATAATTAACTTCACTGTGATCACTATCATTAGCAATCGCTTCAATGTAAGCGGCATGAATACAACTGAGTATACTCTCACCAACGGCTTTACATCTCAACGAAACTTCACAGATGTGACTGTAACACTCACTGGAGATGACCTGAATGCAATAAAGGCAGATCTTATGCTAGCTACTAACATTGATGATACATACATATCTTTTACCAGCAGTCTCATTGAAGACATGCATGGAAACATGATCAATAGTATTGCAAAATCTCAAGCAGAGCAAGCCTATGACTACATTGAAGATACTACTAGGCCAGCATTGCAGTCATTCAGTTTAAACTTGACTACTGATGTTCTCAGTCTTTCATTTGGTGAGACTGTGAGTGCTACCAGCTTCAATGCAACCTCGTTCACTTTGTCAAGCCTTCCTGGGAGCACTGTGTTGTACAGTCTCACACAGAGTGACCTTGTATCAGTTGCAGACTCAACTGAAATATTTGTTCAACTCTCCTACGAAGATGCCAATGAAATCAAGCGCTTGTCATTAGCAACATCCCCAAATGATACCTACCTGTCAATCGGTCCTCTAGCACTTCGAGATACCAGTGGGAATATATTGTCTGAAATTTCACCTTTCGAAGCTGAGCCTGTGTCAGTGTTCTTTGCCGACAATCTGGATCCGATACTTCTTTCATTCAGCTTCAACTTAAGTAACGGAGAAATCGCTTTGACATTCTCTGAAACTGTGAATGCGTCTACTCTTGTAATTCTTGGATTCACATTACAATCTGTGTACAATAGTTCCACATTAGCTAGCTCAGAAGGAGTTTATCAGTTAACAGAGGACTCATCTTCTTCTGAAATGAACAGCCACATCTTAATATTAACGGTAGAGCCGTTTGACCTTAATCTTATTAAGAGAGACACTACTCTGGCCATATCAAATGATACTACCTACTTGTCAGTACAGATTGGCTCAGTGGAAGATATGAATAGGAATTTACTTGAGGTAATTTCTTCAGAGTCTTCTCTAAATGTTGACTTATTCACAGACGACATAATTCCACCCGAATTAGTGGTATTCAACCTTTATCTAGAGCCAGGAACGCAAAACCTTGTGCTTGAACTGATACTCTCAGAAACGGTGAATGCTTCTTCTGTCCAGCCCACAGAGCTTACATTCAGCAATAGCATTAATGGAACCAACACCTTTGCTCTTACAGGTGGAACTGTGTCCTCTCTGGACTCAACTACAATTAGAATATACGTTCTCCCTGCTGACTTGGAAAGCATCAGACTCCTTGACGGCAGTCTCTTACTCACCCTCCCAGAAACCTCCTATCTCATGATATCTTCAGCAGCACTTGTTGACATGGCTGACAACTCTATTGTACCTATTCTAGCAGATGATGGACTATTAAATATCAATGGATCTAATGCAGACTTGAATCCACCAGTTTTGGAATTTTTTGTTCTAGATTTGAATGTTAGATCATTTTTCTTGACATTTTCAGAGCCTGTTTATGATGTTCAATTTAGACCCACGAATGTCACCATCCATAACGGACGAAATGTTGGTTTTAATTCCACCTTAGGATCCTACTACACTCTTACAGGTGGCATTGCTAGAACCCTGCCTACAATGGATAATGTCATTGAATTGGAGATCACCGAAAGTGATTTCAATGAGATTGCTAGAGATACAGAGATTGCTGTTTCAGTGAACACAACTTTCATTTCTATTATCCGAGGAATAACAATCGATATATCAGAAAATGAGGCCAGATTTGTATCTCCTGAAAATGCACTTCAAGCTAGCCTCGTGGTTATGGATATGACAGATCCGATCCTAAGATCGTTTGACGTGAATCTCACTTCTGAAATTCTAACATTTTACTTCTCTGAAACTATCAATGCAGCAACTGTGGATGTCACTATGTTCACATTTCAGAACAGTGTGAGCTCTGCTACACGATTCTATACTCTCGCTAGCAGTACTGTACTAACACAAGACTCACCAGAATTGAGAATCCAGCTTTCGGAAGAGGATATTAATAACATCAAATTAGTTGACGATCTTCTGACGTTGTCAACAAATAGTTTCCTGTCTGTAGATCGAGAGGCCCTCATGGATATGTCTGGAAATGAACTGACAGATATATTCTCCACTAATGCTCTCACAGTACGGTCATTCTTTGGAGATACAATTAGACCTGAATTGGTGAATTTCACAATTGACCTAAATCAAGGTACAATTCAATTATCATTCGATGAAACTGTCCGTGAAACAACTTTAGATGTAAGACAGATTACATTATACAGTTCCCGCAACGGGTCTTTGTATAACCTAACACTGTCTAGTGGGTTCAGCAATAGCGACAATGGCAATGTGCTGAGTATATCATTCAGTTTAGTCAATCTGAACGAACTAAAACGATTACCATTTTGCACGGATGTTAATAACTGCTTCCTTTCGTTCACACAAGACTTGGTGCTTGATATGATTGGACTCCCAATAGTGGAAATAACAGCAGAATTTGCTCGTAGTCCTGTAATGTTGATAGCAGACACAACGGCTCCAGAACTGGTTAGCTTTCTACAACTGGATTTTGACAGTGAAACAGTAACGCTACAATTCTCTGAAACTCTCAACATAAATACAGTAAACTTGACTGCTATCACATTTCAGACCTTGTTTACTAGTCCGTTAGCCTCTCTAACACTATCTGGGGGCAGTGTTCCAGAGCAGAACACATCCACTATTGTCATTCAACTAGACCAGGCTGATTTGGACGCATTAAAGCTGGAGGCATTTGTTTGCTCCATCAGAGGTAACTGCTATATCTCAATTACCTCTCAATTTGCTGAAGATATGAATGAAAATCCGACGATTTCTGTGGAACAAACGTTTCCTGGATTCTTGGTAGTAGACTTTATTCGAGACCAGATTAAGCCAGAATTGCTTGCATTTGATCTAAACTTGGAAGTAGACACTCTAGTTCTTGAATTCAGTGAGCCTATTGACTACAATTCAATTGATTTTTCGGCCATACAATTTCAAGGAGTTTCAAGTACTCTCAATATTACAGAATTGGTTATATTTCCTCTTTCAAATCCTCAGAATGTGATATCTTTGAGCACAAGGTCAATTCTTGTGAATTTAATGGAAGACGATATTGAACAACTGAAAGCATCGCGTTACTTTCTTGATAGGAACACAACTTTCGTAGCTATATTTTCTTCTGCTGTGAGTGACATTGCTTTCTTTCAGAACTCTATTTTAGAGCTAAATGAAACGAATGCATTGCAAGTCCGTAACTTCACTGGAGATGTGGATGGTCCCATACTTTCGTCTTTCTCGCTCAACTATATAGAAAATCAGTTGCTGTTGATGTTCAATCAACCAGTGCTAGTGACATCGTTTAATTTCACCCAGATATCTTTCAGTTCAGTAGCTATGCCTGGAGCGGGAGATGAGACATATTATCTTACGAGTGGAGAAATTGTAAATATAGACTCAAATTTTATTGGCTTGATGGATGTGACAGTAGCTCTCAACGAAGAAGATGTTACTGCTCTGAAATCCTCAATGACTCTAGCCACAAATGTGAACAACACCTTTATCTCTCTTACAAACGAAACCGTTTCAAACACGTTTGGAGAGAGAAATATGCCAGTTGTTGGACTTAGAGCAGCTGACATTGTGTCTGATCCAACTACTTCTCGATTAGAGCTGTCCTCTTTCACACTTGATATGAACACTGGTGTGATTATGCTGAGTTTTAACGATGTCGTTAGAAGTAGTACATTCGACCCAACTGCCATTGCTATACAGCCATCAGCTCTCTCCATCGAAGAGGAGAGATTTCAGCTTTCTGTTGATAGTGTTTCAATGAGCCCTGACGGTTTCTCTCTTCTGGTGAACTTGAGTGCAGCTGATTTAAATATGCTGAAGAGCTTTCCTGGTTTAGCAACTGATATCAACAGTACTTACCTCACTATCCGAGCCTCTGCTGTAGAGGATGTATTCGGTACAAACATCATTGCTATTACTAATGGTGCCGCCATTCAAGCTAGCAACTACCAAGAAGATGTGATATCTCCAATGCTCGTTAATTTCACTCTCAATTTAAATGATGGGCAAATTACACTAACATTTTCTGAGTCTGTCAATATCAGGACTCTTCAGATTGGCAACATTTCGCTTCAAAGTGAATCAAATAGATCCAGTGCAGATGTATGGTACGTGAGCACAAATAGCACAGAGGTGGAAATAACATCATTAACTGAAGTGAGATTAACTCTCACTCTAGACAACCTCAACGAACTCAAGCAATTGATTAACATTGGTACTAACGTGAACAACACGTACATTTTGATTGCTGAAAACAGTGTCCTGGACTTTGCTGGAAACGGTTACAATGACACTGAGCCTCTAATGGCTGCAATATTCATTCCTGACATCACTCCACCAGAGTTGCTTCGATTTGATCTCAACTTGAACGATGGCAATCTTACCCTGTCATTCAGTGAGACCGTGAATGGATCTTCCATTGATGTTCGCAGTTTCTCCTTTCAAGAAGCTGAGATATATCGCACAGGTATCATTGTTACACTGCAAAGTTCAGTGCCAGAGCGAACAAATGCAGCATTTATAACAATCCCACTCTCGCTAGATGATCAGAATGCATTGAAACGGGTCGAAACTGTCGCCACAAACAATAGCAACACATACCTCACTCTGTTTGAAGGTGCATTCTCTGATATGAGTGGAGTTGCTGGAGTGCCTATTTCAGATACAGCTGCTCTTCGAGTCACAGTTTTTACAGCGGACATAACACGTCCAACATTGGATAGATTTGGTCTCAATTTAACAACAGACATACTAACTTTGCATTTTTCAGAGTCTGTAGATGTATCTTCGTTAGATGCCACAGAGATCACTCTTCACAGTTTGCAAGCCGACGGTGTTTCAGTAACTCTTTCTGGAGGATCTTCTCGGTCTTTTGATGGGCCTATTGTGAACATCCTTGTTCCTAATGAGGATTTGAATGCTATCAAACTCAACGAAGATTTTGCTACAAGTGCTCAAAATGTTTTCCTGTCACTTACTTCAGCAGCAATTGCAGACACTGCTGGAAATCCTGTGACTGCAATTGAGCCATTAAATTCGTTGCCACTCAATTCTACCGACTTTTACCCAGACTTTACATCTCCTCAGCTACTTTCATTTGTGTTTGATGCCAATTCTGGCATTATCTCGCTCACATTTGATGAAGTAATTCGAGTTTCTACACTAAATATTTCTGGAATAACAATTCAAAATGCACCGTTTTCTAATATTGAACACGCTCTTACAAGTGGCTATGTAAATGGCACTGAAAATGGTGTTGCAGTGCAAGTACAGATTTCTGATTATGACCAGAACAGAATCAAGACTTTGTCTTCACTAGCCATTGATAGATCAACCACATGGATTACAATGGATGATATTACTTTTGAAGACATGAACAGCAACTTGTTAGTGCCAGTTCTTTCTTCTGGTGCCATTCAAGCAACTCGATACATTCCGGATTTGATATCGCCAATGCTGCTGCAATATGAGGTCGACTTGAATGCATCAGTGATACATTTGACTTTTTCAGAGACTGTTGATGCTCTAACGCTGAATGTTACTGGACTTACTTTAGTGAGTAGCGCGTCTGAAAATGCTATCAGCTATCAGCTCACTTCAAGCACATCATCTACGGAAAATATAGTCGCTGTTGATGTGTTTCTCAGTAGAGAAGACTCAAATGGGATCAAAGCACTTCCTGGTCTAGCAACATCAATCAATGACACGTACTTGTTTATTAATAGCGCTCTTGTTAAGGATGTGAGTGAGAATAGCGTTGTTGAAATTGCTCCTCCTAATCCTTTGCCAGTCTCAAACTTTACAGCAGATATGATTCCACCTGTTTTGGAGCAGTTTACTTTCGATGCTAATTTAGGCCGATTGATACTCAGCTTCAGTGAGACAGTAGATTCTACTTCCTTCAATGTTTCTCAAGTAGTATTGCAAAGTTCAAGACTCGCTAATGAATCGGCTATTTACGTTCCAACCACTGGCGACATTCTCACTATCAACAGTCCAGTTGTCATTGTACAGTTACCAAGAGATGAACAGAACATCATAAAGCAGATATCTGCTCTAGCTACAAGTGAAAACAACACATTTATTAGCTTCACTAACATGAGCATAACTGATACATTTGGAAACCTAGTCACCCCTATTTTCGAGAACGATGCATTTGGACCTGCTCTATACATTCCTGACACCACTGCTCCTGAATTGGAAGCTTTTGAGCTTGATATGAATTCAGGACAAGTCCGGCTTTTCTTCTCGGAAACAGTGAATGCTATGAGTATTAGACTGAGTGCCATTGAAGTGCAAAGCTTTCCTGGAGATATCAACAGCTCCCATATACTGAATACTGAGATTTCATCCACTGACAATTCTCCTATTCTCACTGTATATCTGAGCGATTCAGATTTGAACACCATCAAACTAGATCGTGGCCTTGCAACCGATATCAGTAATACTGCTCTTGCAATTGCGAGTAGCACTATTGAAGATGTATTTGGCAATTTAATCGTTGCAACTGCAATTGGTGCTTTAAACTTTACCAATGATACCACTCCACCTACTCTAATTGCTTGGTACCCAGTTCTCAATAGCAGTCAGTTGTTCTTTGTTTTTGATGAGGTAGTTGAACGTGATTCTCTAACTATTCAGGCTCTCACACTGCAGTCTGTTTTCGATATTACATTTAACGGATCACAAAATGTTTCCGATGCTGATTTTGATTCATTCACTCTACAAAATGGAAGCTCTGGCAGCTCAGACGGTCTTCAAATTGTTATAGCGTTGACAGAAACAGATCTGAACACTATCAAACAAATGCTTCTTCTTTTACGAGCAGAAACATCTTCATTCATAAGTCTCAACAGCTCATTTATTGAGGACATGAATGGAAATCCCATTGAAATGATACCTATCAATGACGCTCTTCAAGCCGTCGATTTCTTTGATGACACCGTACAACCTTATTTAAGAGACTTTTGGCTTGACATGGACTCTGGAAATCTGACGCTATTCTTCTCTGAAAGCGTTGATGCCATGTCTTTTGCCATTGAAGGAATTGTCATTCAAAACCAGTTCAATGCTTCTGCTACTGGTGGTGTTGATTACATGCTAATGACAGGGACTGTTTACTCAGACAATGGTCCTTTAGTCACAGTCACACTAACAAGGTATGATTTGAACGAACTCAAAAGACTGGGTATTGCACGAAGTGCCTTCCATACATGGCTTACTCTAGATTCAACAACGGTAGCAGATATTGAAGGAAACCCACTGATTTCATTGGACGATGCTTTGACAGCCAGACAGATTTTATCAAGTAACTACATCTTTGACACCACCTTTCCTGTTTTGGAAATGTTCGATCTTGATCTCACCAGTCAAACATTGACTCTTTATTTCAGTGAAACTGTACGGGTAAACACTTTAAATGCAACCCAAATTACTTTGCTTAACGAGGCAGATGGCATTCCCTACACTCTTTCTGCTGGTATTACTCGTGACATTAACCTCGAGAACATCACGATAGATCTTGGCCTAGATGATCTTAATAACATCAAGCGTTTATCATCTCTGGCTGTTGATGAGAATACAACCTTCATTGCTATAACAGCTAATACAGTTCGAGACATGAAAAACAACTGGAACACAGAGATTTTATCAAACAATCCTCTGCCTGTCAGTACATTCAATGCTGATATGATTTCTCCACAATTGCTGAGGTTTGACTTTAACTTGACTACTGATCAATTAATTCTTTACTTCTCTGAGACAGTGAATGCATCAAGTCTTGATGCCACTCAAATTACAGTACAGAATTCTCACAACAACACTGACGCCTCTTATAGTCTGACTGGTGGATACTCCATTGGTGGAGATGATCCAGTTATTACCATCTCTCTGCAAAATGAAGACTTGAATGTTATTAAGCAAATGCTAACTCTGGGCACTGGATTCAGTGATACGTTCATATCATTCACAAGTCTAACCATCCTGGATATGTTCAGCAATCTTGTATCACCGATACCTTTCGAAGCATCAGAAATGGTCACTGATTTCTATCCAGATACTGTTCGTCCTCGGCTTCTTGAATTTGATCTTGATTTGAACACTGCCACTCTCACGATGTATTTCTCGGAGACCGTTAACTCGTTATCTTTGAATACAACCAGTATTACTCTTCAAGATGAGCAGACAGCAATAAATAGCTATCAACTGGAAGGTGGATATACAGAGAGCATCAATCAATCAGTGATTGTTGTAAATATATCAACTGCTGACTTGAATGAACTGAAGAGAGATACTAACATAGTTACGATGCAAGGCGACTCATTCATCGTCGTCACAAGTGCTCTAATTGAAGATATGAACGGGAATCCAGTTGTAGAAATACCTGATACAGAAGGATTGAATATCACAATCCATACTTCTGATACAACTCCACCGTTTTTAGTCAATTGGAATCTGGATATGAACATCGGTAGAATTAGTATGACTTTCTCTGAAACGGTGAATGCTTACTCCTTTAATCCATCGGTAATCACAATACAAGCACTATCATTGGTTGATGCTGACTCTCAAATGTATACTCTGCTCGGTGGAAACTCTACAGAGGAGAATAGTACTATAATTGAGTTTGATATACTTCGTGATCTCACAGAAGCTGTGGATGATCTGAACCAACTGAAAAACCACACAGAAATCGCAACGTCCACATCTGATTCATACCTTTCATTTCCTTCTGATTTGCTAGTGGATATGAACGGAATTCCAATTGTTCCACTTGAAAACGGCATTGCTCAACAAGTTTTGAACTTCACAAACGATACTACAAGTCCAATATTACATGCCTTTGACATTGATCTGAATACTGGAGAAGTAATTCTTACATTTGATGAAGTTGTGAATCGAAGCACTTTGACACTCGCTGAGTTCACAATCCAGCAAGAACCTAATATTCTGGTGCCAACTTTAGTTAATGAGACATTCCTCAATGGAAGAGTTACTCTAGAGGTGGAAAGAAATTTGTCAAACATAGTTCTGAATTACACACTGACAGGAGGAGTTGTCGGTGAATGGAATGACCAAATAATACGAATTCGCCTCAATTTTGTAGATCTTAACCGAATCAAACGGCTTGAGCTATGCACAGATGTAAACACAATTAATGATTGCTTCATTAGCTTTACAGAGAATGTGTTTGACGATATGAATGACAATCCAGTCACACCAATAGGAACATTTGATCCAAGAATGGCCAGATTTTATGAGCGAGACAGTATACCACCTGCTTTGATGGATTTTGTTAGCTTCAATTTCATAACAAACAGGATTCGTCTCCAGTTTACAGAAACTATCAATGTGAGCACATTTGATCCAACTCAAGTGACTCTACAGCGATGGGCATTTGATGACAGCAATCGTACAAATGTTCCATTTGAAATGTACACTCTCACTGATGGAGTAAATATCACTGAAATTGATGACATAACGGTTGAATTTACTTTAGTCACAGAAGATCTCAATATTATCAAGCAGAAAGAAGAGCTATGTTCTGATGATCGAAACTGTTTTGTCAGATTTCCTCCTGAAATTGTCCGAGATATGGCCACCAATTTAGCTTTGTTGCTAGGCGATAAAACAGCTGCTTTGCTATCTGAATATCCTACAGAATATGTAGAAGACACTGTTTCTCCAGTTTTGGTATCATTTGATCTCGATATGGACAACGGAAATGTGTCTTTGACCTTCGACGAAACTGTTTCTTTTACTGATTTTACACCGACTGAATTATCACTCTTTAGTGCTCAATTTAATGCAACTGAGAGCCTTGCTTTAGGCAACGGGGAGAGCAGTACAGATCTTGATTGGTTGTACATACAATTGACAATTACTGACAATGACTTGATTGTTTTAAAATCTCTCGAAAATCTTGCAACATCCGCTAACAACACCTGGTTGGAGAATACTTTCCGTCTAATTGAAGATCAGAACGGCATTGATGCTTTTGTGAGAGATTCCACGAATCGACTGCAAGTGTCCAATCTACTGCCTGACGTTACTGATCCGATCTTGGCCACTTTTGACTTTCATTTAGGGACCAAAATTCTCACATTGATTGCTGATGAGCCGATTCATCTGCCATCTGTTCGCCCAGAACTCATCACTATTCTGTCCGGCTCAAATATATCAGCACCTGGAGTCACCGTTCACAGACTTACCGGTGGTAATGTATCTTATGAAATGCCTGAAGTTTACTTAAAACGCAGAGTGAATATATTACTCACGGATGACGATCTGTTTAATATCCAGCTCGACTTCAATCTGGCAACATTTCAACTTGATACATACATATCAATCCAGAATGGCACATATACTGACATGTTTGGAAATGATGTAGAAGAGGTACCAGAAACAGGCGCACTTCGTGTGAATTTGTACTTCACTGATGATCGTGCGTTGCAGCTTCTTATGTACACTATTGATCTAGATACGGGTACTCTTGATCTAACCTTTGACGACACTATTCAAGTAAACACTTTTGTTCCTTCTGGTATCACTCTCATTAATGATCCAGATAACATCACTGCAACATACAGACTCACAGATGAGACCTACACAAACTCTTCAAACGGCTACACTCTGCGTATCATTCTATCGCAATTTGATTTGAACAATATTAAAAACGATCTCGATCTTGCCACAAGCCTGAACAATACATTTCTGCTAACTGATCCACCTCCGAGTAGCCCTGTATCAGATACAACCAACAATCCTCTAACTTCGATCACAGTTGGTCTTCAAGCAGTAAATTTCACAGAGGATTCTTCAAGACCTCATCTTGTATACTTTGATTTGGACTTAAACAAAGGAGAGATATCGCTGAACTTCAATGAAACTGTACGAGCCAGAACGTTGAATATTACCAATTTGATTATTGGTAGCAGTAGCAACTTCACAACCGCTTCGTATACATTCCAACTCACTGGAGGTAATTCAACACAAACCGACTCGACACAAATTGTTGTATCACTATCGACAGATAATCTCAATGAGCTCAAACGTATCACTCCTGGTCTAGCTACTGATATGAACGATACTTACCTCGCTTTTGACAATTACACAATTTTGGATCTGAATATGAACGTGGTAGTCGAAATTCCCGAAGAGAGTGCTATGCAGGTTAGACTAGTTACGGCAGATATAACTGCTCCTAGCCTTGTAGCATTTGATCTTGACCTCTCCAATGAAAGCCTTACTCTAACATTTGATGAAACAGTGGATGCTTCCACATTCAGTGTAATTGGTTTGACTCTTGTGACAGCACCGAACAATTCAGCATCATTCTACACATTGCAAAATGGTGTTAGTACGGATAACGATTCCACTACAATTACGGTCACCCTCGACTTTGATGATCTAAATGAGATTAAACGTATTAGAGATCTTGCGGTCTCTGCAGAAAGTGCTTATGCTTCTATAATGCCTATTCTAGTTCGAGATATGAGCATGAATCCAGTGGCTACTATCCCAATATCAAGTGCACTCCAAGTGACAAACTACACGGATGATCAAGTGAATCCAACCCTCGTATCTTTTGACATTGATTTGAATACTGATACGATACTGTTGACTTTCTCTGAAACTGTTCGTCCAGAGACGCTGAACATTGCCTCAATTGTGTTTGTTGATGCTTTCAATGAAGTCAACAGAACCGTTGGCTATAGTCTAACAAGCACTAATCAAACTTTCGATGATACAAGGTTTGTTACAATCACGCTAAACAAGGAGGACTCGGACGAGATTCGTAGACTGGAAAATCTTCTCACTTTCAATAACAACACTTTTATTGTGGTCAGTGATGACACAATTCAGGATATGAACATGAATCCTCTGGAGCCTTTAGTTCTTCAAGTCACAATCCTCCAAGAAGATGATGTTGAGCCTTCTTTCGTTTCTTTTGATCTCGACTTTAATACTGAGCAACTCTCGTTATTATTCTCTGAGACAGTGAGAGCAGTAACTTTGAATACTACTCAAATTACTCTTCACGGCAGTGCTTCACAATCGTACACTCTGACTGGTGGCTATTCAGTATTCGGTGATAACACCACAATTGTGATCCAACTAACTGATACTGATCTTAATGCATTGAAGAGAATAGAGCAACTTGCTACTACTGAGAACAACACTTTGATAGCACTCACTGATGCAACTATTGAGGACATGAATGGAAACCGCGTAATAGAAGTTTTGTCAATCGATGCAATTCCCGTATCCCTCTTTGTCCCTGACACAACCAGGCCAGATCTTGTAAGCTATAACCTTGATTTCAATAACGGTATCATTGTGTTGACGTTCACAGAAACAGTTCGAGTTTCAAGTATCTTGGTTGAAGAATTTACCATTCACAGCTCAGTGAATGACACTAGCACAGCTTATTCCGCATACAATCTTAGCTCCACAAGTGAAGTCATCTCTACCAACCACCATATCGTGTCTCTGCAAATCAGTGCTGAGGATCTAAATGCTATAAAGCAGCTGACCACGCTGGCAATCAGTAGTGACACAACCTATATCACCATAACGAATATCTCTGTGAGCGACATGTTTGGGAACAGCATCAATCCAATAAATCTAACGGAAGCTTTCACACCACTGAATTACACTAGCGATATGCAATCTCCAATGCTCGATTCTTTCAGTATAAACTTTAATACAATGCAACTTGTCTTATTGTTCGATGAAACTGTGAACTCTAGGACTTTAAATGTGTCTGGTATCACTTTACAATCTGATTTTTTCAGTATCTCAGATCAGTCTTATAGATTATCTTCAGCTCTCACCACCACTCTCTCTCCAAACCAGCCGAAGATTCGCATAGACTTGGCTCCAGAAGACCTCAACTCAATCAAGTTGATTACCGAGCTAGCCACAAGCATTAGCAACACCTACATATCAATTGACAGTAGTACTATTGTGGACATGGTTGGATTACCTGTTGAGGCTGTTCTAATAGAAAATGCAACGCAAGCTTCAGCATTTGAGCGTGATACGGTGGGGCCTGTTTTACTCAGTTTCAATTTAAATCTGACTTCAGAGATTCTATCGCTCACGTTTGATGAATCCGTCAATGCTAGCAGTGTTGATCCGTCGTTTCTTATCTTATTACCCTATGAGAATGCTAGCTTTTCAGAGGGTGTATCATTTATCGATAGTGTTGTTTTCTCTGAAAACTCACACGAAGTCGATGTCATGATTGAATTCGATCAACTCAGTTTGATTAAGCTGGACACTGCACTTGCTACGGAAAATGAAACAACGTATCTTTTTGTTCGAGCTGATGCTGTTCGTGATCTTTCCCTAGACCAAAATGCTATCCTTGAAACTGTACAGCTTGTTGATTTACTGTATCCAGACTTGACCTCTCCACGTCTGTTAAACTACGAAGTAG
>VSKX01059349.1_pt1 | contig 21019 bp, 18 predicted proteins | sample 4799481 | NCBI WGS metagenome assembly VSKX01 (sample SAMN12179537, study PRJNA552185) | sponge metagenome | biome: deep-sea hydrothermal plumes; feature: spots directly above weak diffusing fluid; material: sea water; isolation source: sponge from the Swan site of a hydrothermal vent ...
ATAATGGCTTTTATCGAATGCGGATGCAACTTAATGCATACATCTTTTTGCTTTAGAGCAATGGTCGGATTCGCTAACCTTTCATGTTTTCCATGGGGACTGCTTAATTTAACCTTGATATCACTTTTCTCGGAGTGAGTAGGCATTAATGTATCTTTCAGGTTAGGGATAATATTTACAATATCAGTAATAAGCTGTTCACAATTTTTTGCATTACTCGGAACAACAAATTCAACATGCTCCCAACCTTCTTGAGGGTAGATTTTGTTGCTGGGGTATGGAAGTTCTATACAAGGAATGAGCATACCATTGAGATTCAAAGGAACATCTAGTTCAATAATCAAAATTGGACGACCATTGATTATGTTTTCAGAAATGATGGTTCCATGCTCTTCAAAAAACGCTCGGTATTCATCAGCTTTAGCTGTAGAGTTTGCTCTAAGTGCGACATGGTCGCATTCAAACTTTTGTTGTTCTATACCAAGTTGAGTCATGAAAGACTGAATTTTTGCTGAGAAAGTTAACCATTCGGTAGTAAGTAGAGTTTCGTTTTTATGTGTCATATTGTAACAATATCTTTAATTTAATTAAGGTTTATGGCCAAAGCTCTATTGGTATTCCAGCATCTACAGACTGCCAGATCTCATCCATTTCGACGTTTGTGACGGCTATGCATCCATTTGTCCAATTGTAACGTTGTTGCTCTTGAGGTGACATTGTCGAATTTGGGCTCTGTCCGTGGATCATAATTTGTCCCCCAGGAGAAACGCTTTGAGCATTGGCAGTTAGAATATCAGCTTCATTTGGATAAGATATATGGATTGAACGATAAAAATCACTATCAGATTTTTTGTAATCTAATACGTACCGCCCTTGAGGTGTACGTTCATCGCCTTCTTTCACTTTATGATTTTTAGGAAAATCACCCATCGCAATGTGATAACGTTTTAATAGCTTTCCGTTTCTTAAAAGTTCAAGAGTGGTTTTGTTTTTATAAACAACGACCAAATCGGCTTTTGGTAATACTGCCGATTGACTATAGAAACTCATTATAAGTAATAATATGGTAAATTTTGTTAGGAAGATTTTCATATTTTGATAAAAATAATCTGCGATTTGTAATTTGAACTCATTATAATAGCTCATTCATTGATAACAGGTACATAAGGATTATGGCAGAGACCGATTTAAACGACACACCATTAAAGTTACGGTTACGATCGGTGATTTTTGGAACCGATACGCCAGCAGGCCGTTATTTCGATATTGCTTTAATCGTGTGTATAGTTATCAGCGTAATGCTAATTTTGTTAGACACTACTGGATATATTCATCGTGAGTACGGTGATCTTATTCAAGTACTAGAGTGGTTTTTTACCATTGTGTTTACCATTGAGTACGCATTACGACTTTATTGCAGTGCAAATGCTTGGTCCTATGGACGAAGCTTTTACGGTCTCATAGATTTACTGTCCATTCTACCGAGTTATCTCGTCTTTATATTTCCTGGAGCAAACTTCACTCTCGTTATCCGAGTATTCAGGCTGTTCAGAATTTTTAGAGTGCTGAAACTGCTGCGTTATTTAAGTGATGGCAATATGCTTCTTAGATCGATGTTGCAATCAGCACGAAAGGTGTTCATATTTTTCTTCTCTGTAAGTCTAGTAATTATGGTCCTTGGGGCGGTAATGTATGTTGTTGAAGGGCCAAACAATGGTTTTACTTCAATACCTAAATCCATTTATTGGACAATAGTCACTATTACAACCGTTGGATATGGAGACATTACACCTCATACAAGTTTGGGGCAGGGTATTGCAGCATTCACTATGTTATTGGGTTACTCAATTATTGCTATTCCAACAGGAATTCTAACTGCTGAAATTTCACAAGAGATGACTAAGCAACGTGATTTACGAAGTTGCAGTAATTGTTCGAAAACAGGTCATCATGCAGACGCTAATTTTTGTTTGAATTGTGGAACCGAGTTGCCTGAAGAAATTTAATGATGATTTTGATATTAGTAATATAGCCGTAATCAATGAAGATACACTGAATCAAGCTCATTCATTGATTACGGGTATACATTTATTTTTTAAAGGAAAAGTATGCCTCAAGCGAAGTTTGTAACAGGCTCCATAATGCGTCACATTTGGGTGATGACTTCAACAGCAACAATTGGTATTTCAGCTTTATTCTTAGTCGATCTACTCGATATTTTTTATCTAAGTTTACTTGGAGAGCAAGAGTTAGCTGCCGCAGTAGGCTATGCAGGAACCATAACGTTTCTTACTACGTCTATCGGCATTGGTTTAGCGATTGCCATGGGCGCTGTAGTATCAAAAGCGATTGGCGCTAAAGAAAAAGAACGTGCAAAAAGGCTGTTAATCAACTCGACTGTAGTGACGCTTATCACCAGTATTATCGTGGCTGCCATTGTGTTGAGCTTAATTCCAACGTTATTAAGCTTGATTGGCGCTACGGGTAGAACCGCTGAGCTTGCTCAAAGTTATCTTTATATACTTATTCCATCAATGCCTCTTATTTGCCTAGCGATGGCTTTTGGTGCGGCATTGAGATCAGTTGGTGATGCCAAATTATCGATGATGTCTACATTAGTCGGTGGCGGAGTAAATGCGGTATTAGATCCTATATTCATCTTTAGCTTATCGATGGGAATTGAAGGTGCAGCAATTGCCTCAGTATTGGCGCGTGTTGCAGTCGTATTCATTGCTGCGCGTGGTGTGTTTAAAAAACACCAACTTGGTACAGAGTTTAATTTCGAATATTTTAAGACCGATCTCAAACCGATATTTGCTATTGCAGGACCTGCAATGCTAACCAATGTGGCCACGCCAGTCGGTAATGCCGTATTGACACGCGCGATTGCAGATTTTGGCGATTCATTTGTTGCTGGTTGGGCAGTACTAGGAAGGATCATTCCTGTTGCTTTCGCGATTATTTTTGCATTATCTGGAGCTATTGGCCCGATCGTTGGGCAAAATTTTGGTGCTAAAAAATACTACAGAGTAAAGCAAGCATTAACAAGTGCACTTCTGTTTACCTTAGCTTATGTCATTGTTATGTCGTTACTGATTATAGTGCTCAAAGGTTACATTATTTCAGTTTTTGATTTAACAGGGAATGGAGCTGAGTTGGTCGAGTTTTATTGTAATTATATTGCAATCTTCTTCGTATTTGGTGGTGCTTTGTTTGTTGCTAATGCCTGTTTCAACAACCTTGGTAAAGCAAAATATTCAAGCTTTTTTAACATAGGAAAAGCAACACTAGGCACGATTCCTTTTGTATATTTCGGAGCGCTTTGGGGTGGGGTATACGGTGTATTGATAGGGCAAGTTATTGGAAGTGTAATTTTCGGAATACTTGGTGTTTTTGTCGCTTATCGATTAATTGATAAGGTACAGCAAAGAGAAATTAGTCATAAAAAGGAACAAGAAGAGGATGACTTTGATGAGCTTACTCCCAATACGAGTAGTCCACTGTCATCATCCTGTTCTCAAATGGCTTCTTTAAATAAAGAAACTTCGAATGAAGTTTAAATCATAAAAGGCCGTCTTATTAGGTAGCGCCTTCATCAGAAGGTGCGGTTTCTTCAGCTTTTACTTCATTTTTTACTTCGGTCGCAACTTCGGCGTCTAGTTTTTCACGTTCAGCCTTAGACACATACTTAGGCTTACTGTGGTGAATGGTCGTATTTCCACTTTTCACTTTATTTAATTTTGCTTTTGCACGTTTGGCAACCATTTTGGTCGATTTTTGACGTCTATTCATTTTATTTTCTCAAGCTCTATTTGTGCATTTTTTAATATTGCGACAATTTCTTCGGTAGTTTTAAAAATTCGTAATTCTCTAAACAATTCTTTAGCTTCAGGGTACTGTCGATTTAAGTAGCTAAACCACTGTTTAATTCGCGAGGGAAAGTAAGGTAATTTCTGACCTGTAATTTCGCGTTCAGTATAACTAAGCATTAAATCTAAGGTTTGTGGCCAAGTAAACGCTAGTTTATCAGTTTTAATCACTTCTGCTAAATTCGGTAATGAAATAGCACCGCGACCCACCATAATATCAGTGCATCCAGTCACTTCAATACAGCGCAAGGCATCACTTTTATTCCATATTTCCCCATTAGCGATAACGGGTATAGGCAATTTAGCTTTAATTTTAGTTATGTAATCCCAATAAGCTGGAGGCTTGTATCCATCGACTTTACTGCGAGCATGAACGGCAAGTTCACTGGCACCGGCTTCATGTATCGCAATGGCATTGTCTAAGTACATTGACTTATCTTCATAACCGAGTCGAATCTTTGCGGTTACAGGGAACTCATCGGGCACGGCTTTTCTTACTGCCTTAACAATCTGGTGCACGCGTTTAGGGTCTTTTAATAATATTGCCCCACCATTGCTACGGTTTACTATTTTCGCTGGGCAACCAAAGTTAAGATCGATACCGGGAGATCCAAGTTCTATCGCTCGCAGTGCATTATCAGCCATTGCTTGAGGATGCTGACCAAGCAACTGCATTCTGACCGGCGTGCCAGAAAGGGTTTTGCTACCTTGTAATAATTCAGGGCAAGTTTTTAGGAACACCTTTTCAGGTAATAAAGTGTCAACTACGCGAACGAACTCAGTAACGATTAAATCATAAGGGTTAATCGTTGAAAGTATTTCACGCATTAATCCATCAACAACGCCTTCCATAGGGGCTAGAATTACACGCACAGAATGGCCTTTTAATGGTTAGCTATAAACAAGGGGGCGGAATTGTACCTGTTTGGTGGCATAGGTAATAGCAGTAACATTAATTAACGTTAATTATCTTGAAGGCACGAGATAATAAGATTCATGATGTGCGTGTGTTATTCAGAAATGAGATCATATTATGTCAATCGAATTTTCGGAACGGATGTACAGTTTTGCGCAAACTTTTACTAAATGTTGTACTGGGCGGGAGACAGGCGATATTACCCTCAGATATGTAAGCACATCACCACCAGACAAACTTGGTTGTTTAGATAGCGTTTATGGTCAATACTCCTTGGCTGATTTGCGTAAGTATTTGTCAAATTTTAAAATAGCTATTAGGGCATTAAATTTAGGAGCGGGAACTGATTTTGAATTGAATTTCGAAAATTTTTTAATTGGACTTGCTGAATTTTATCGAGTTATTGACAGAAGTCAAAGTGACGTCACTCCTCATCAAAAAGAAGTGATGCTTAGGATGATAACCGTCATTTATCAGGTTTACCAAAATAAATTCGTCGATGAAATCAACATACTAGGCGGATTAAGTTTAGTGTTAGCTATTCGCGATATTGCAAAGGCTGATGATGATAGTCTTTCCAGACAAGAAGGTAATGACAAATGCATAACGTTCGTATCAGCCATCAAAGGGTGTATGTCACCATATCTACTGGGTACATCTCAAATTTATAGCTTGAAATTTGCCAAAGAATTTAAAAGGTTACTTGAGAGTTTGAACTTAAGCGTACACGAAGTTGGTGCAGGGAGTGGAATGCTGACAGCAGCGCTAAAAGAAGTAGGTTTCCAAATTAAAAGCACTACTGATATTTGCACTTACATTGAGTCATGGCCAGGAGTTAGCGTGACTGAGAATAATGCGTTAGAGGTTATCAATGAAAACTTCCACAATTCAATATTTTTAATTGGTGCAGCAGATGACAGGATGCTTGATGCGATAATTCAAAATGCAAAAGAGACAGGACATAAATTTTTGGTTTTATTATTAGGTTTTGAATTTAATCAGATGCTTAGTAAAGAACCTGATGTTATAAAGAGAATTCAATTGAACATTTCTGATTATTTTCAAATTCTTCCTTGTCACGGAGTTCAACTACTTGGGTTTAATTACTCAAGAGGAGAATTTGGTCGTATTGAGTCATCTATCCCTAAAGCAATGCAAATCGAAGAATTGCACAATAAAAGTAAACTTTTACATACATGATTTAACATATTATTTCTCTCATGGTTTATTGTGCTATCTTAGTGATTAATAGTGGTTTTATTTGTTGTTTTTTTATTTTTAGTCACTTAATTTTTAGACGTAATTAAAAAAAACGTCCATACTGATGAAATATAATTTATGACCTTAGGGTCTTATTAAGCAAGACTGACATATACCATTTGGTATCTTAGGTTACACAAACATACGATTAAATGTTATAGAGGGAAGACAAAAATGAATACGATTAAAAAAACTGCTGTTGCTGTTGCACTAGGTACTGTTGTCATGGGTTCCGCTTTTACTGCTCAAGCTGGTTCATTCGGTTTTGAAGAAATGAAAGCTGGTTATCAGTTGGTTGGTGACGAAGGCAAATGTGGCGGCGACAAAGCTAAAGGCAAAGAAGGGAAATGCGGCGAAGGCAAATGTGGTGGCGACAAAGCTAAGAAAGCACATGAAGGTAAATGTGGCGAAGCTAAATGTGGCGGCGACAAAGCTAAGAAAGAAGGCAAGTGCGGCGAAGGCAAATGTGGCGGCGACAAAGCTAAGAAAGAAGGCAAGTGCGGCGAAGGCAAATGTGGCGGCGACAAAGCTAAGAAAGAAGGCAAATGTGGCGAAGCTAAATGTGGCGCTGACAAAAAAGCCAAAAAAGAAGGTAAATGTGGCGAAGGTAAGTGTGGCGGTTCTAAGTAATCACCTAGCTTAACAGCTTACAAACTAGGCCAGCTTTTGCTGGCCTTATTTTTTACTTTTGTTGTACTATTTCGAATGGATTTTTTTGATTGCTTGTTAATGTCTATTCGAAAGAAAAAGCAAAACCAATAGAGGAAGCATTACTATGACAAAAAACAACTTGGTTGGTTTAGGCTTGCGCCGTGAAATGTTAGATGAGTTTTGCACTCAAGTTCCAGATCAAATTAATTTCCTTGAAGTCGCACCTGAAAACTGGATGACATTTGGCGGTAAGTTTGGTCGCCAGTTTAGAGAGCTAACTGAAAAACACAAATTTTTTTGCCACGGTTTGTCATTATCTATCGGAAGTCCGGAAGCGCTCGACGTAGACTTTGTCAAACAAGTGAAGTCTTTTATGGACTTACATAATATTGATATTTATTCAGAGCATTTGAGTTATTGCTCTGGTAAAGGGCACATGTACGATTTAATGCCTATTCCATTTACCGAAGATGCTGTGCATCACGTTGCAGCAAAAGTTAAACAAGTTGAAGATATCATTGAGCGGCCATTTATTTTAGAAAACGTGTCTTTTTATGCTGCGCCCGGTGCACAAATGAATGAACTCGAATTCGTTAATGCTGTACTAGACGAAGCCGATTGTAAATTATTATTAGATGTAAATAACATTTACGTGAACTCAATTAACCATGGTTATGACGCAAAAGAGTTTTTACGAAAAATGCCGACAAAACGCATTGAGTACATACATGTCGCGGGTCATTACGAAGAAGATGTTGATTTAATCGTTGATACGCATGGTGCTGATATTGTTGAGCCTGTGTGGCAATTGCTTCAAGATTGTTATGAGATACATGGCGTTCACCCGACGTTACTTGAAAGAGATTTTAATATCCCGTCGACAGATGAGCTATTGATTGAAATTAATCAAATTCATGCAATGCAAGACGCGCAGCTTGCTCACAAAAAGAGGAGTGCGTAATGTCTTTTGTCGATATTCAAAATGAGTTTATGGATTACATTAAAGATCCATCGCTGCCTTTACCAAGTAACATGCCGCTTAAGCGTATGACAGTTTACAGAGAGCTATTTTTTAACAATGTAAAAGGCTTTGTTTCAAATTCATTTCCAGTGCTTCAAGGTTTATATGAGGAAGATGTATGGCTTGAATTAGTTCAAAAATTCTTTGTAACTCACGATTGTCATTCGCCGATATTTATCGAAATTGCTCAAGAGTTTTTACTTTTCTTACAGAATGAGTATGAGCCAACAGAGCATGATCCTGTTTTTATGCTAGAGCTAGCGCATTATGAATGGCTTGAACTTGTTGTTTCAGTGGCAATAAATACTCGTGATTTAACTGAGTTGATGGCCGATGATATTCTTGAACAAGGCCTGTGTTTATCGGACTCAACCAAAGTTGCTCAATACTCATTTGATGTTCAACACATCAGTCTTGATTATCAACCTACAGAGCCTCTAGAAACACCTGAGTTCTTCTGTGTATTTTTAGATTCTGAGGAAGATGTCAGCTTTTTAAAGCTAACTCCTCTTTCTGCGCAAGTGTTGTCTTATATTGAACAAGCTGGAACTACAAAATTTATTGAAATTATTCAGTGGTTAGAGCAAATGTATCCTCAAATGGATCCAGCTGCTATTCAACAAGGGTGTTTGCAGTTGCTTTCACAAATGGTTGAAAAAAAGATTGTTTTAACGCCGGCTAAATAAAACCATTAAAATATTATGAATGTCAGAGGTGTTTTTATGAAAAACATCTCTGCTTTATGCTGCTTTACCGCTACAATATCCGCCTTTTTGTGAACAAGTTCACATTCTAATAATTATATCGCTACAGGATTAATCATGAGTCAGCCGTTTAAAGACGCATTTAACATTTACTACTTTCTTGGATTTCTTTTGGTGTTGCTTATTCCAACACTGCCAGCTTCATTATCTTGGTTAAAACTTGCTGGCTTGATTTAACGCTTTTAATAAGGCTCCAGACGGAGCCTTTTATTTCTTGCACAATAGCACTATACAGACTTATCTGAATAACCTTCTTGATGCACATCAAACATCGCGCGACCAGATGGATCCGCATTTTCTGCAAATTTCTTATCCCACGCTAACGCTTCAGGTGTTGAACAAGCAACAGATTTACCACCGGGCACACATTTGATCGCTGAATCAAGAGGAAATAACTCTTCGAAAATAGACCGATAATGATATCCCTCTTTAGTATCGGGCGTATTATGCGGGAAGCGAAATTCTGCACTTTTCATCATTTGGTCGGTTATTGATGATTCTGCGGATTCCACTAATGAGTCAATCCAGCTATAACCAACACCATCTGAAAATTGCTCTTTTTGTCGCCATAGAACGTCCTTAGGTAAATAACCTTCAAATGCTTCGCGCAATATGTGTTTTTCCATTTTTCCGTTGCCACACAATTTTAGTTTAGGATTAATAGACATGGCGATGTCGACAAACTCTTTATCTAAAAATGGAACTCGGGCTTCAACGCCCCATGCTGACATGGCTTTATTGGCTCTTGCGCAATCAAACATGTGTAATCGATTAAGTTTACGTACAGTCTCTTCGTGGAACTCTTTGGCATTTGGCGCTTTGTGGAAATATAAGTATCCACCAAAGATCTCGTCGGCTCCTTCGCCAGACAGCACCATTTTAATCCCCATGGCTTTTATCTTTCTTGCCATTAAGTACATGGGCGTTGATGCCCTGATGGTTGTTACATCATAGGTTTCAAGATGACAAATCACATTTTTGATTGCATCGATGCCTTCTTGAACTGTGAAATGTATTTCGTGATGCACAGTATCGATAAATTCAGACACTTTCTTAGCTGCAATTAGATCAGGCGAGCCTTCTAATCCAACGGCGAAAGAGTGCAGTTGAGGCCACCAAGCATTAGTTTGACCATCATCTTCAATGCGTTTTTGGGAATACTTTTTAGCGATAGCTGAAATAACCGAAGAATCGAGACCGCCAGATAATAAGACACCATAAGGGACATCAGACATCATATGAGACTTTACGGCATCTGAGAGTGCGTCGTGTATCTGCTTAGCTGAGCCAGAGTTATCTTTCACCGCTGAGTAATCAACCCAATCCCTTTTGTAGTAAGGTATGAACTCACCATCAAGACTGCTGAAGTAATGCCCCGGTGGAAATTCATTTACGGTTCGGCAAACTGGTACTAATGCTTTCATTTCTGAAGCAACAAAAAATTGACCGTTGGCGTCATGGCCGTAATAGAGAGGGATAATACCGAGATGATCTCGTGCAATTAAATAACTATTACTGGTTTCATCAAATAGGATAAAAGCAAACATACCTTGAAGCTTATCAAGAAAACTAAGCCCGTCTTGTTGGTATAAGGCTAGTATGACTTCACAATCGGATTGAGTTTGAAACTCGTAATCGACATTCAAGCTCTCTTGCAACGTTTTATGGTTGTATATCTCACCATTGACTGCGAGTATATTGTCACGATTTTTATTAAAGAGTGGCTGAGATCCATTATCTAAATCAACAATTGCTAATCGCTCATGAACTAGGATTACGTTGTCATTACACCAAATACCAGACCAATCTGGTCCGCGATGGCGCAATAAGCTCGAAAGCTCCAGTGCTTTTGGCCGTAATTCACTAACATCCGTTGATATGTCTAAAATCCCAAAAATTGAACACATACGTGGCACACTCCTAAAATCATTTACTTCATAAAAATTCTATAGCCACAATCTGGCGTTCATTAACTATTTGATGTGAGAGGTCTTTCAAAGTGTCATAAACTTACATTTTTTCCAAGTAATTTCTATAATTTAAAGTCTTAAGGAATTAAATTTCACTAAAGCGGTAAATGTTAGTATTTATAAAAGTCGATTTTTGCCAAAATAGTCACCTAATCATTTAAGTTGTATGTTTATGGATTCTCTTTTATCACAGATTTATGCTGATGTTTTGCCGTTAGTTGGGCAGGGCAAAATTGCAGATTATATACCTGCATTATCAAAGGTTGAGGCTCATCAATTCGGAATAGCAATATGCAGTAATGAAGGGGAAATCTTTAGTATTGGTGATGCAGATGTGCCTTTTTCAATTCAAAGTATCTCTAAAGTGTTTAACCTTGTGCTTGCTATGGAGCATTACGGTGATTCTATCTGGGACAAGGTAGGACGAGAACCATCAGGGTTACCATTCAACTCAATGGCACAGTTGGAGTACGAGCAAGGTATCCCACGTAATCCTTTTATAAATGCTGGTGCTCTGGTTATCAGCGATATGAATCAATCAAAATTTGCGACACCCAATATTGCTGTTCGTGAATTCGTAAAAAAATTGTCTGGAAATCCATCGATAAAAATCGATAGAGTCGTTGCTGATTCAGAATACAAACATCGTTCTCGCAATGCCGCGATGGCGTATTTAATGAAGTCATTTGATAATTTTGATAATGAAGTCGAGAAGGTACTGCGAAATTATTTTTGTAACTGCGCTTTGACCATGTCGTGCGTAGATCTTGCAAAATCGATTAATTTCTTAGCAAATAAGGGCTATAGCGAACTGATGGGCACACAAGTTTTGAGCCCAGATCAAACCCGTCAAGTAAACGCCTTGATGGCAACAAGTGGATTATATGACGAAGCGGGAAGTTTTGCATTTAGAGTTGGTTTACCCGGTAAAAGCGGTGTAGGTGGTGGTATTATTGCTATCGTCCCGGGGAAGTTTTCAGTTTGTGTTTGGTCGCCAGCACTTAATACGGTCGGTAATTCATTAGCAGGAGCTGCCGCATTGGAGTCAATGACTAAGCATATAGGCTGGTCTGTTTATTAGTGTGAATTTTAAGGTGAATGTTCTAATTTAATGTAAATTAAGGAGGTACTTGTGTTGTTGCGAGGTTTATTAATTTTTGTAGGCTTACTTTCTGTTTTACTCGGGGTGCTAGGGATATTTTTACCTTTATTGCCGACAGTGCCCTTCATATTGCTCGCATTATTTTGCTTTGCTCGTTCGAGTGAAAAACTTCACCAATGGCTAGTAAGTCATCCTTGGTTTGCAATCTCAATTGCCGACTGGCAACAGCATCGTGGAATTAGACGGAAAATTAAATACAGGGCAATGGTGTTGAGCATTTGTAGTTTTATTCTGAGTATTATTTTTGCTCCTCTATTATGGATTAAAGGTTTACTCGTAGTTTGTGCATTATTACTTATGATTTTTTTGTGGCGAATGCCTACTTTGCCTGATTGATATGATTCAATCTGCCGTGATGTCTTAGCTTGCGTGATGTCTTAGCTTGCAGAGGCGATTGTTCAAATTGTGACTTGTATCCAGCATAATCCTCGAAGTTTGTTGCAACCTAATATAAAGCACCGTAAAATTTGCCAGTATTTTTATAAAGCCCTTCTTAATAGGGCTTTTTTATTTTTTCTGCTTTTAAAAGTGGATCATCCAAGAATTTAAGTGAAGTTTGCTATGAATACTGAAACCTTAGCCTTAATTAAGCAAAGCATTAAAACCATTCCTGATTACCCTAAAGCGGGCATTATGTTCCGTGATGTTATGAGTTTGCTTGAAGATGCTAAAGCGTATCAGGCTACTATTGCTCTTCTAGTAGAACAGTACAAGTCTATGGGGTTCACCAAAGTGGTTGGTACTGAAGCCCGTGGCTTTTTATTTGGTGCTCCATTGGCATTAGAACTTGGTGTAGGCTTTGTGCCAGTACGCAAGCCCGGAAAGCTACCGCGTGAAACCATCTCCGAAGATTATGAACTAGAATACGGTAAAGATACGCTGGAAATCCATACGGATGCTATCGTTGAAGGTGACAAAGTTTTAGTTATCGATGATTTGTTGGCAACTGGTGGCACCATTGATGCGACAGTAAAGCTTATTCGTCGTTTAAAAGGCGATGCTAGTCATGCTGCGTTTGTAATTAACTTACCAGATCTAGGCGGCGAAGCACGCTTGAAAGCCCTTGGTCTGGAAGTTCTCACTTTGTGTGAATTCGAAGGCGAGTAAGCTTCGTTTTTCATTTAATAAGAGTGTAATTAGAGTATCAAATGAACTTGTAATTCACACAATTTACTCGTTTGATACTCTCGCTTTATGACTCTCTGGTTTACGAACTAATAGCATGATATGGTGCATAAATTCGCGCAACTAATATTCGCGTAAAACAGGAGCCAGCCTGAATATCAGAGGCTGATATAGGGAGTTTCATGTCATATCAGGTGCTAGCCAGAAAATGGCGACCAGCTACTTTCGAACAGGTCGTTGGCCAATCTCATGTTCTTCATGCATTAACCAATGCATTAACTCAGCAACGTCTCCATCATGCGTATTTATTTACAGGCACCCGTGGCGTTGGTAAAACGAGTTTAGCTCGACTTTTTGCGAAGGGTTTGAACTGCGAAAAAGGTATAACCGCATCACCTTGTGGTACCTGCTCAAGCTGTGTTGAAATTGCGCAAGGGCGATTTGTTGATCTTATTGAAGTAGATGCAGCATCCCGAACTAAAGTTGATGACACTCGTGAAATCTTAGATAACGTACAATATCGTCCAACTCGTGGCCGCTATAAAGTTTATTTGATTGATGAAGTGCACATGCTTTCTCGTAGCAGTTTTAATGCACTACTTAAAACACTTGAAGAACCTCCTGAACATGTAAAATTTTTGCTTGCTACAACTGATCCTCAAAAACTTCCAGTCACTGTTTTATCACGTTGTTTGCAGTTTAACCTTAAGAGTTTGACTCAAGAAGATATTGCTAAACAATTAGACTTTGTACTTGGGCAAGAGCAGCTTAAATTTGAATCTCAAGCGCTAACTCTTCTTGCTAAATCTGCTAATGGTAGTATGCGTGATGCATTAAGTTTGACCGATCAGGCTATTGCGTTTGGTGCTGGTGAAGTCATGCTCAAGCAGGTTCAAACCATGCTTGGAAGCATTGACGAACATCATGTCATTGGTTTACTAACCGCACTAACAACGGGTAACGTAGCAGAGTTAATGCCTGCATGTACTAAAGTTATTGAGTTCGGTGCTGAGCCAGAAGAGGTACTTCGTAGTTTACTCGAATTACTGCATCAAATAACACTGACACAATTCGCACCTGCTGCAGCACAACTGTCTTTGTATGCAGACCAGATAAAGGCTTTCGCTGGACAATTATCACCTGAACAAGTACAGCTTTACTATCAAATCCTCGTGAGTGGAAGAAAAGATCTCGCCTATGCGCCAGATCCAAAATCTGGATTAGAAATGGCGTTACTTCGAGCCATTGCGTTTGCACCGGAAACGGCCATCACGAAATGGAAAAAATCTGAAACACCACAACAACCAATTACCAGCGATGCTATTCCTTCAGAAATAGAATCTAAGAAAGCTGACGTTGTAGCGGAAACTAGCGCAGATGTGAAGGTTGCAGAGACGATAGCCAAAGAGTCTATAACCAAAGAACCGTCAACTCAGGCAAGTATTGCTGCAAAAGCTCCAATAGAAATTGCTTCACCTGAAGTCGATTCTCTTGAAGTAGGTTCTTTTAAAACAGATAGCGAAAAAGATTTATCAGCGTTAGAAGCTGAACAATCTGTTTTACTCAGCCAAGCACAAAGTCAGGGTTTTAATGATGTTCCACCGCCAGATTTTGATGTTCCAGAAGCTGTAAACTTTGATTCATCAAACACGGAGTCATTCAGCGCTGAATCATCAATATCTAAAGATATGAGCGATGAAGTTATAAATAGCACAGAGCAAGTCAATGTTGCACATGATGTTGCATCTGAAGCTGTTGATCTAATTAATCAGCCAGTTGAAATTGACCCACTTGAAGCTATCTTAGCATCGCGTGACGCCTTGTTGTCTGACTTGTCTACTGCAGAGAAAGACAAGGAAGGTGAAGCAAAAAAGCCTAAAGCTGTCACTGAGCGCAAGCCACCTTTGCGGCGAACTGAATCTGAAAATGTTGATGCAGAGATTAGTGTTTTAAAAGTTGATGACAATATCGACAGTAAAGATCCTGCTAATAAAGCTGGAGATACACCGCCTTGGGAAGCAAAATCTAAACCTATCGAATATCAGAATGAAGACGGTAAATCAACGGATGAAACTGATGTAATTCAATCGGCACAAATCAAAGATGATCCAGTGACGAGTAGACAATCTAATGACGCCACTGCGCAGCCAGAAGTTATTATAGCTTCTCATCAACCTTCTTCATTGACGGGCGATTCTGTCGACTTATATTGGTATAAATTGATGTCGGAGCTTGAATGTGGAGGTAGGATAAGGCAGCTTGCAGTGAACTCTGTATGTCGAGAACTATCACAGCCTCTGCCTTTGTTATTAAAGCCTGATCAAAAACATTTGTCAGCTGATATTGCGATTAAGCAATTGGAAGCGGCACTAAGTAAAAATTTCGATAAGCCTATAACGGTTAATATTGAGTTTGGTCTTGATAAGCAAAGAGAGACACCATTAGAAGTACGTCAACGTTTCCAGAAAGAACTCTTGCAAGATACCGAATTAAAATTAAGGAATGATCCAAGTATCCAGTGGTTAATGGGTAATATGGGCGCAAGTTTAAATATGGATACTGTTTCCTTTCCTCCAGCTCACTTGAGCTTAAAAGGTCAGGCGATAAAGAATCTAGAATTTATGTCTACTTAAGTTTCTTAGTTTATTTAACGATAAAATTTGAGTAACATTGATATCAATTTTTTGTATAGAAAAGAGAAAAAATTATGTTTGGTGGTAAAGGCGGTATGGGTAACCTGATGAAACAGGCCCAAATGATGCAAGACAAAATGGCTAAAGTACAAGAAGAAATCGCGCGTATGGAAATTACGGGTGAATCTGGTGCTGGCATGGTTAAAGTTACTATGACAGGCAATCATAATGTTCGTAAAGTTGAAATCGATCCAAGCTTGATGGAAGACGATAAAGACATGCTAGAAGATTTGATTGCTGCAGCTTGTAATGATGCTGCACGTCGCGTTGAAGAAAATCAAAAGACTAGAATGGCTGATGTCACTGGCGGTATGCAATTGCCACCAGGTATGAAGATGCCTTTCTAATGATGAAATTTAGTCCGCTTGTCGATGAGCTGATTCAATCATTGCGCTGCCTGCCAGGAGTAGGTCCTAAATCTGCGCAACGCATGGCATTTCAATTGCTAGAGCGTAATCGTAAACCCGGATTACAACTGGCAGAAACGTTAGCTCAGGCAATGAGCAGCGTAGGGCATTGCAAATCATGTCGCACCTTCACGGAAGAAGACTTATGCCCAATTTGCGCCAGCAATAAACGTGGTAACTCTGCAACTATTTGTGTTGTTGAAACCTCTGCAGATGTATTAGCAGTCGAAGCTGGTGGACATTTTTCTGGTCGATATTTTGTTCTTTTAGGACATTTATCACCATTAGACGGTATTGGTCCTGAAGAGCTTGGTTTGTCATTGCTAGAACAACATTTACAAGTTGGCGATATTAGCGAATTAATTTTAGCGACGAATCCTACTGTAGAAGGTGATGCGACCGCTCATTTTATTGCTGATATAGCTTCAAGGCATGACGTTAAAGTGAGTCGAATAGCTCATGGGGTACCAGTGGGCGGCGAGTTAGAATATGTTGATAGCACAACGCTTGCATTGTCATTTAATGGGCGAGTACCTATTTAAACGTATTTAAATAATCCTCATAAAAAAACCAGAAATAATCATTTATTTCTGGTTTTTTGTTAAGTAATCGATATTTACTTTAACATTTCATTGATTAGCAGCGCTGAAATGTCAGCACCAATCTTTAATGTTTGCTCAGCGCTTGCTGCGCCTCGTCCTGAAGCGTCTGTAAATGGAGCAATTTCCATCATGTCAGCACCTGTAATAGGATATTCTTTTGCTAACAATTTAATAATCGATAATGCTTCTTCAGGAAATAATCCATCAGGCTCTGGTGTGCCAGTTGCTGAAGCAAATTCTGCATCAATCGCGTCAATATCGAAGCTTACATATAACTCATCAATATTTTGATCTTTTAAATGTTCAAGAATGGTTACGACAATGGCTTCATGTCCTTGCTCTTTGACTTCTTTAGCCCAGTGCTGCTTAATGCCAAAAGTCTGTTCCCAATGATACTTAGGCTTGCCACTTGAGCGAATGCCGATTTGAACTAGATGACTATTATCATGCAAGTCATCTAAAATATGAGTGCACCAAGAGCCAAAACATAAATCAATACCAAGGCGTTCGACAAGTAAATCTGTGTGAGCATCAAAATGAATGATAGCCGCACGCTTACCTTGCTTTTTCTTGGCTTGTAAATAAGTTTTAGTCAATGGGTAGCTAATAGAATGATCGCCACCAATACCAAAAATTCCCTTTTCAGGGAATGTTGAATAAAACTGATGTAATACTTCTTCGGTGATGCTCAATGGGCTTACCGAGTAGCTCGATTCGCTGTCTTGGTAAAAGGCTTCGCGACAATTATCAATTGTCGGTTGATTGAGATATTTGTCATGCAACAAGTGTGGGTTGACTCTCACATCACCTAAATCAAAATGTGTCAATTCTGGGTATGTTTTCAACAAAGTATTTCTTAAAAACAAAGGCCCCCAATTTGCGCCACGCAAAATACCACCACCACAATCAGAAGCAATGCCAAGAACAACAGCTTTGGAACTATCAGGCAAATTATTAAGATTTTGCTTCCAAGGTATTTCAACTTCGGTCGAACTTCCGTATAAAGCCTGATGTAACGCTTGTTTTCTTTCCTTGGCCGTATTTACGGTAAATACGCCATTACCTGCTGGACATAAGCAGTTTTCTAACGTGTTTTTGAGAATTTCCCAATTTTTCATGATTAACCTTTACTTTTAAATCCAGCTAAGTTTACTGTTAGTTGGTATAAATTTGATGATGAGTATACGGGAGCAAAGCGGTATCTCAAATTTGATAATTTGTAACATTTACATAAATAGGGTAATAATTGCATAACTATTATCACTATGATGGTAAATATTGAGATATTAGGTTTTAATAGCGCAATATTATTTTTTATAACTTTATGAGCTTTTGCTTAAAAAGTGATTAGCTGACTCTATTATCTTGGATTGAGACTTGAAACTGAAGCCACAACCCTCTATATATGGAGCCAATTTTTCTTCACCAGCATTTTGGCGTATATCAAACTATGGGAAAATCGCTAGTTATTGTCGAATCACCGGCTAAAGCCAAGACGATTAATAAGTATCTTGGTAAAGACTTTATTGTAAAGTCGAGTGTGGGACATATTCGAGATCTACCAACGTCTTCCTCTGCAAAAGGAAGTAGTAGCTCTACTAAAACAGCTGCAGAAGTCCGTAAAATGGCTCCTGAAGAAAAGGCTAAATATAAGAGCGAACGAGACAAGAAAGCCTTAGTGGCGCGAATGGGTGTTGACCCTGACCACGGGTGGAAAGCGAAATATCAGATTTTACAAGGCAAAGAAAAAGTAGTTAAAGAACTACAGGCTTTGGCTGAATCTGCTGACCGCGTCTATCTCGCAACGGATTTGGATAGAGAAGGGGAAGCAATTGCTTGGCATCTTCAACAAGTCATTGGTGGAGATGAGTCACGTTACCAACGTGTTGTCTTTAATGAGATCACTAAGACCGCAATTCAGGATGCTTTCAGTAAGCCGTCTGAGCTTGATACCAATATGGTTAATGCTCAGCAAGCACGTCGGTTCTTAGATCGCGTGGTTGGGTTTATGGTGTCGCCACTGTTGTGGAAAAAAGTCGCACGTGGGTTATCAGCAGGTCGAGTTCAATCAGTTGCAGTGCGTCTTGTTGTCGAGCGCGAAACTGAAATCAAAGCTTTTGTGCCTGAAGAGTACTGGGACGTATTTGCGGATCTGCATACTCATGCTAATGAATCATTAAAACTTGAAGTTGCAAAATCTCAAGGGACTGCATTTAAACCTGTTACTCAAACTGAAGCTCAAGTTGCCGTTGATGCACTTTCTTCAGCTCAGTACAGCGTTGTTGCTCGAGATACTAAAGGCACACAAAGCAAACCTTCTGCGCCATTTATCACGTCTACATTACAACAAGCGGCCAGTACACGTTTAGGTTTTGGTGTTAAGAAAACCATGATGTTGGCGCAACGGTTATATGAAGCCGGCCATATTACCTATATGCGTACCGATTCAACGAATTTGAGCCAAGAAGCGGTTGAAAATGTCCGAGACATGATCACTAAAGAGTTTGGTGAAGCCTATTTACCTGCTGAAGCGCTTCGGTATGGCAGTAAAAAAGGTGCTCAAGAGGCCCATGAAGCGATTAGACCGTCAAACGTTGGTCTAGAAGCCGCATTCATGAATGACATGGAACGCGACGCTCAGAGACTCTATGAGCTGATTTGGCGTCAGTTTGTTGCATGTCAAATGTCACCAGCTAAATATGATGCAACCAAACTTACCGTGAAAGCAGGTGATTATGAGCTTAAAGCAAATGGTCGCACACTTAAGTTTGATGGATGGACACGTGTTCAGCCAGCATTGAAAAAGAAAAATGAAGAAGAAAGTGACTTACCGTTGTTAGCAACAGGCGATGCACTTTCATTCGAAGCGATTACACCTACTCAGCACTTTACTAAACCAACTGCACGCTTCAGTGAAGCTTCTTTGGTTAAAGAGCTTGAAAAACGTGGTATTGGTCGACCTTCAACTTACGCAACTATTATTTCGACCATTCAAGATCGTGGCTATGTAAAAGTCGAAAATCGCCGATTTTACGCTGAAAAGATGGGTGAAATTGTCAGTGAACGTTTAGTTAATAGTTTCTCTAATCTAATGAGTTATGACTTTACAGCTGAGATGGAACAAACATTAGATGATGTTGCTCAGGGCGAATTAGATTGGAAAAAAGTGCTTGATGGTTTCTATAAGGGCTTTACAGGTCAATTAGAACAAGCCGAAAAAGAACCAGAAGACGGCGGTATGCGCCCCAATGATATGGTTATCACTGATATTGAATGTAAAACCTGTGAGCGCCCTATGGGTATTCGTACTGGATCAACGGGTGTTTTCTTAGGGTGTTCTGGTTACGCTTTGCCGCCAAAAGAACGCTGCAAGACAACAATGAATTTGACGCCGGGTGCAGAAGCCATCAGCGATGATAATGAAACCGCTGAAATCGACGCACTAAGAGCCATGCACCGCTGTAATGTTTGTGGCACAGCAATGGATAGCTACCTTATTGATGAAACTCGTAAACTGCATGTTTGTGGACAAAACCCAAGCTGTGAAGGTTATGAAGTTGAAAAAGGTCATTTCAAAATTAAGGGTTATGATGGTCCATTGCTTGAATGCGATCGCTGCACCCAAAATATGGAATTGAAAAACGGTCGCTTTGGTAAGTATTTCGGTTGCACCAATGAAGATTGTAAAAATACCCGTAAATTGCTTAAGAGCGGTGAAGCGGCACCACCAAAAGAAGATCCTATCTTCTTACCAGACTTGAAGTGTACTAAGTCAGATGCACACTTTGTTTTGCGTGATGGTGCGGCTGGGATCTTCATGGCAGCAAGCACGTTCCCTAAATCTCGTGAAACACGCGCTCCTTTAGTTGAAGAGTTGGTTCATTACCGAGATTTACTATGGGATAAGTACAGCTTTTTGGCTGATGCGCCTGTAAAAGATGATAAAGGCAACAAAACCATTGTTAAATTTAGTCGTAAGACTAAAGAGCAATACGTTGTTGGTGAAGTAGATGGCAAAGTCACAGGCTTTGTTGCCAAACACATTAATGGCAAATGGGTTGTTGAATCCAAAGTCAAAGTTAAAAAGAAATAATTGTATTGCAATTCGTTAACTACAACCATGAAAATTAATATTCATGGTTGTAGTTGATTTTAGTTTACTTTAATTGAAATAAAATAAAAATCAATTTGCTACGTTGACAACTTTATCCCACTTAATACAGTGATCTTTATTGCAAGCAATCCCTATTTTGTTGAATATATCTCCTTGGAAAATAACTTTTTTTGTTATTGTATTTGTTACAATGGTTGAAACACTATTATGTATTATTGATTCTGCTATCAGCGCAGACATTCCCATTTTATTAATAGAACCTGTCATCTCATTGGGTTTTGATAAAAAACGTACAAATAAATGGTCATTGTCAACATTAACCACGGGCAAACAGGTTTGTTGCTTAGGATGATACACTTTGCAAATAACTGATCCGGGTTTTAATGATGCTGTTAATGTACTGTTGAAGTTGTTTTTCGTAATAGGAAGTTTTGTCTGTGTTACTTCATTGGGATATTTATTTTC
>VSKX01059680.1_pt1 | contig 20742 bp, 17 predicted proteins | sample 4799481 | NCBI WGS metagenome assembly VSKX01 (sample SAMN12179537, study PRJNA552185) | sponge metagenome | biome: deep-sea hydrothermal plumes; feature: spots directly above weak diffusing fluid; material: sea water; isolation source: sponge from the Swan site of a hydrothermal vent ...
AAATGTGACTGTTCGATAGATATTGGAAAAGGTAAATTAACGCGAGGTAATAGATGTTGCGATATGGTTTTATCTACTATGCCTGAATCAGCTGCTTTTTCCGTTATACCACTTATAATAAGATCAGAACTGTTTAGCTCCTTTAGCGTTAAACCTTCTTTAAGCCAACTGCCAGAAAATACTAAATCCTTCGCTGCATAATTTTGATCATAAACGTTTACATGAATGTTACGGAAAGTGGCATGGTCAACTTGTATAGTAAAAGGCAGAGGAAAGTAATAATAATTGTCAGTATTAGCTGCATTTATTTCCGTAATACGAGACTGTTGCTTATCAATGATGTCAATATGAGTATCGGTTGCCGATAATGACGTTAAGCAAAGTTGCTTGCGAAGGATACAATTTGGATTCCACTTTACAGTAAGGTTAGAAGTTACCACAGATACATTGTTGGACTGCCAGCCAGCTGCATTGAGTGATAATTCTTTATTAATGATCCCTGATCCATATTCAAGACTGAGAGATGGAACAAATAAATCAAGAGCATTAATGGTTATCTTGCTGCCGAATGTTGTACCAATTAATAGAGCGAAAAGAACAAGAAAACCGATAGGCAGATATATCAGAAATCTGATGACTAATTTAATGTATCTCCAATTCATAATGTTGACCCCATAGTGAGGTGAAATCGCCACGACCTTGAAACCGTATCAGTTTCATTAAGCCCTATGCCTAAATCAAGTTTAATAGGGCCAACAGGTGATATCCAGTGGACGCCCGCTCCAACTGAAACCAAAGGTTTGAACTGACTTAAATCATAAGCGTTCCCAGCGTCAACAAATGTTGCTACACGCCATTTAGGGGTTAAATAGTATTGATATTCTATACTGCCAACTGCAAGATACCGTCCGCCGATGACTTGCCGAAATAATGTGCCATTAGAATCTACATAATCACGATATGGTCCAAGTTCTTGGTAACCGTAACCCCGTATACTTTGGTCTCCACCAGCAAAATAACGCAAAGATGGAGCGATATTAGCGAGATTCTCGACCTTGGCAATGTTCACACCTAGGTCTAAACGCAAAACAAAACGGTGTCTTTCAATCGGTGTAAAGACCCATTTAAACTTAGCCTGTAGTCGAGCTAAACGTATACTGGATCCTATTGCTGGATCTGCATATTCAACATTATAAGTTTGTCTAAAACCTGATTTGGGATCAAGGCTATCATCTTCTCTCTGCGTATGAGAAAAATTCAATCCAACAATAAAATATCTCGGAGAGTAAATCACGTCTTCTTGTGTATATTTTTCTTTAATCGCTTGAATAGAATAGTTGCGTAACCATCCATTAGATAATGTTTGTTGCCTTCCTACCCCAATTAGCATTTGTTCAGATTCAAGCTTATCAATGGTATTAAAATCTTTGCTGCTGGCTTTGTATTCTTGAGTCACTCCGTATTTGTCGCGTAACAAGCCAAGCTGAATTTTTAATTGATCATAAAGTGGGTGCGATAATGGAATGGTATAGGTTGTTCGTAGTTTAGGTCTATCGCGGGACCATTCACTGATAGTTTCTTGGGAATGTCCATATCGATTGATTTGCGGCGTCCGCCATGTAAATCTAACTCTAGGGTCGATATTTCTTTCAGTAGAGGCGCCAATATCAGCGCCTAGGCCAATATTTACTGAATGCCTTGAACGATTCTGCAGTTCTACACTAACTGGTATAGATTGATCAGATGTATTTTCAAACTGTGGAATGACTTTTATGCTTCTAAAATATCCAGATGAACTCAGCTCTTGATTCAATTTTGAAAATGCTTTCGTCGAGTAGGGTTCTCCAATCGAAAACGGAGTTAACTTTTTCAGCAATTCAGGCGTAAGCGTATAGCCTTTATAAGTTACCTCTCCAAAGTGATATCTCTTACCGGAATCAAGTTTAAGTTTGATATTGGCAATGTTTAAATTTCTATTAACAACTATTTGAGAAGTGATATATTTAGCATCAAAATACCCTCGAGCCAGTGCTAAACCGATAAGTTGCTCTTTTGTTTCCTCGTAAATACCATTATTTAAACGGTCATCAATGCCAAGTTTTGTTTTTGAATGCCAGTTTGAATATTCTTTCTCGTACAGTAGTTCACCTTTAACATCAATTTCAACGGATTTAATGAGAATCGGTGAACCTGAATTGATCGATATTTCGTATAGCCATGGTGTATGAGCATTACGAGTTAGCTTTGTGTTTATTTCAGCGTGATAAAAACCGATGGCTTGCATGGCATCACGAATGTGGGATTCCGAATTAAAAATAAATGCACGCCGTTGTGATTTAGTTGTCGGTAAAGGACTTAAATGGGCAATAATATTATGACGAGCCTGAGTATTCACGCCATCAATAGCAATGTTGATTAATGGTTCGCTTTTAGCTACAACTGAAAAGACAAAAAAATAGCCGACAACAAATAATGGTAAACGAATGGTTTTGTTCAATTATTTCTCGCTTTTTTATAAAACGAATAAGAAAAAATCATAACTAAAACTTATTGTCGTAAGGAATCGATAAAGGTGCAAGAAAAACAGCATATTTAAGTGATGAAATTTGACGTTCTAACATACCAATTATCCGGTTTCCTTGTTAATATCAGCAACTTTGATTTTTCTTATGGGTTCTCATTTTGTCTTCGGTTTCTAATCCTCTTTCTCATTCTTTTTTGAATCAAGGTTTTATGCAAGATACGGCTAAGATCCGCCGTCGTTTATTTCGCCTAAATAAAGAAGCCGATTCACCCCAAAAGCGAGCTGAACTCGAAGTGCTCGCAGAGCGGGCACTAGCAGCAAAGTCTAAAGCCGATTTTCGTCGTGAAAATAGACCAAAAATCACCTATCCTGAAAATTTACCTATTTCACAAAAGCGCGAAGAAATTTCTAATGCAATAGCAAATAACCAAGTCGTTATTATCGCTGGTGAAACTGGATCAGGGAAAACAACTCAGCTTCCTAAGATATGCTTAGAACTCGGATTAGGTAGTCGTGGTTTAATTGGTCATACACAACCAAGAAGACTTGCAGCTCGTTCAGTTGCTACGCGTATAGCTGAAGAGATGAATTCACCACTAGGTGAAGCTATCGGCTTTAAAGTTAGATTCGCAGATGCGATTAAAGAAACCAGTTACGTTAAATTAATGACAGATGGTATTTTGCTTGCTGAACTTACTAGCGATCGATACCTCAATCAATATGACACGTTGATAATTGATGAAGCTCATGAGCGCAGTCTTAATATTGATTTTATTTTGGGATACTTGAAAGAAATTCTAAAAAAGCGTCGTGATCTGAAGGTTATTATTACCTCTGCCACCATAGATGTTGAGCGTTTTTCTGAGCATTTTTCTGGTGCACCTATTATCGAAGTGTCAGGACGTACTTATCCAGTTGAAACTCGTTATCGTCCTCTTTTGCAGGATGAAGGCGAAGATCTTGATACGACAGAAGCTATTTTTGCTGCCGTAGATGAATTAGTTTCGGAAGGGCCTGGCGATATACTTATATTCATGAACGGCGAACGTGAAATTCGTGATACTGCTGATCAATTGAATAAACGACAATATCGAGATACCGAGATTTTACCTTTGTACGCACGGCTATCTTATGGTGAGCAGTCAAAAGTATTTAAAAGTCATATAGGAAGACGAATTGTATTAGCCACAAACGTCGCAGAAACTTCGTTAACCGTACCCGGTATCAGATATGTAATAGATCCAGGAACTGCCCGTATAAGTCGATACAGTTATCGTACCAAAGTACAGCGTCTGCCTATTGAACCCATTTCACAAGCTAGTGCGAATCAAAGGCAAGGTCGTTGTGGTCGAGTAAGTGCAGGTATATGCGTTCGACTCTATGATGAGCAAGATTTTATTAACCGTCCTGAATTTACTGATCCAGAAATTCTACGAACAAACCTTGCGTCCGTGATCTTACAAATGCTTTCACTCGGGCTAGGTCAAATTTCAGATTTTCCATTTATTCAGCCACCTGTTGAACGTCATATAAAAGATGGTTTTCTATTACTCGAAGAGCTTACTGCAGTAAGTCATCGTGAAGGACGATTGCAACTCACACCGTTAGGTAAACAATTAGCCCATTTGCCCGTTGATCCACGTTTAGCGCGTATGGTTATAGAAGCCAATAAATTAGGCTGTCTTCAACAAGTTATGGTGATTGCTGCAGCGTTGTCTATTCAAGATCCACGTGAAAGACCCATAGATAAGAAGCAAGCTGCTGATGAAGCTCATAATAAGCACAGTGATAAAACATCTGATTTTGCTACATGGCTTAATTTATGGGAATACGTACAAGGGTTGCAAAAAGAACTGTCGGCGAGCCAATTCAGAAAAAAATGTAAAACTGAGTTTTTAGCGTATATGCGGGTTAGAGAGTGGCAAGATTTGTATGCGCAACTTCGTCAGTCTGTTCACGACCTAAAATGGAAACTGCACGATAACAATTCCTCTACTGATGAGACTTTATCTGCAGGGGACTCTGTTCATCAAGCTTTATTATCTGGCCTGTTAAGTCATATTGGCTTTAAAGATAATAACAATGAGTATCTAGGTGCTAGAAATCGTAAATTCTTTATTTTTCCGGGTTCACCACTAGCAAAAAAAGGCCCAAAATGGGTGATGACTGCAGAGCTAACTGAAACTTCGCGATTGTTTGCCCGTACTTGCGCAAAGTTCGATCCTGAGTGGATCGAATCACTTGCTGGTCATTTAATTAAAAAGAATTACATAGAACCACATTTTGAAGCAAGACAGGGCAGTGTTGTAGCGTTTGAAAATCAAGTGCTTTACGGCTTAACAACAGTTCACAAACGGAAAATACAATTTGGTACCGTAGATCCAGTTCAAGCTCGCGAAATATTCATACGTAGTGCACTGGCAAATGGTGAATTAAAAACGAAAGAAGACTTCTTTAAACATAACCAACAGCAACTTGATCAAATTGAACAACTTGAACATAAATCTCGTCGCCGTGACATTCTTGTTGATGAACAAGTGCTGGTGGATTTTTACGAAGAGCATATTCCTGAAGGCATATACAGTGCGCCAACGTTTTACAAATGGTGGAAACTAGCTAAAGCAAAAGATTCGCAGCTTTTGCATTTTGATCCAGAGATGCTTTATAAACGCGATGCAGATCATATATCAAAATTAGATTTCCCTGATAATTGGTATCAAGGCAATTTAACGTTACCTGTGAGCTATCAATTTGAGCCGGGCACCGAAGATGATGGCGTTTCAGTGCATATTCCAGTTGCGCTGCTCAATCAAATTGAAGATGACGGCTTTGATTGGCTGGTGGCCGGATTAAGGCTTGAGAAATGCATTGCACTCATCAAATCATTGCCTAAAACGCTGCGCCGTAACTTTGTCCCTGCACCTGATTATGCTGCCGCTTGCGTTCAAGCTATGAAACTTTTTGAAGCCGATATACTGACTTCAATGTGTAAGCAACTTTTACGAATGAGTGGTACTCGGGTCATTGCAGATGATTTTGATTTAAGCCAACTCACGACTCACTTAGCCATTAACTTTAAAATTGAAGATGATCATGGAAAAATCGTCGCACAAGGAAGGGATTTACCGGAACTTCAAGCAATACTTCAAGGAAAAGTAAAGCAGGCTATCAGGCAAGTTGCCGATTCAGGTATCGAAAAAGAAAAGCTTGAAACATGGAACTTTGGAGACTTACCTAAACAATACGAACAACGTCGCGGCAATTTCGAGGTCAAAGCATTCCCAGCATTAGTTGATAACAAATCAACAGTTGCAATCAAATTATTTGATAGCGAACATCAAGCGGCAGCAGTGCATCGAGTCGGGTTGCGTCGTTTATTATTACTGAATATTCCATCGCCTGTTAAACACTTGCAACAAAAACTGCCAAACAAAGCCAAACTGTCAATGTACTTCAACCCGTTTGGGCAAGTACAAATACTTATTGATGACATTGTTGCTGCTGCGGTTGAGCAATTATTAGATGTAAAAGATCTGGATGTTCGCAATCAAACAGACTTTGATACGGCTAGAGATTGGATCAGACAGGAGTTGAATGGTAGTGCTGAGAAAATAGCCCTCCAAGCCGAAGAAATTCTTACTTGCTATCAAAAAATTAAAAAACGGTTAAAGGGGGAAATAAGCCTAGATATTGCATTTGCGATGAGCGATATACAAAGCCATTTAGACAGATTGATTTTCAAAGGCTTTGTTGAGTCATCTGGTTGGAAGAGATTGGCAGATGTTTTGCGATATCTTAAAGCAATCGAAAACCGCCTCGATAAACTTCCAGTTGACCCAAATCGCGATCGCTTGCATATGCATTCGATTAATAACGTTGAGCAAGCGTTGCAAGCACAGGTGGATAAATTGCCAAAGTTAGCCGCTATTCCTGAAGAGTTGATAGAAGCGCGGTGGATGATTGAAGAATACCGTGTGAGTTGTTTTGCACAAATATTAGGTACTAAATATCCAATTAGTGAAAAAAGAGTGCTGATTCAGCTGGAAAAAAGTTAGCTGCAAATAATGGGACGGCTCAAAAAAACGTGTCTGAGCCGCTCCATATAAACGCCATTTTCTCCAGCCCTATTTAAACATTAATGTTTCATTAATAATATTTAATTGCTATATGCAGTTTTAGTATCGTAACTTAGAGTAAAGCTTAGTGTTACAGCCTCCATTTTTACTCTATTTTTACTCTATTTTTATGAATATTTATTGCTTTTGTGATTATATATAGCAGAACAAATATATAGTGGTTTCAGTTTAATTGATCAATATAACGTCTTTAAATGCAGTTCTAAAACCGTTAAGGAATTGATTATGTCACTTTTGAATGTTAACTCGGCAAACAATCATGTCCCATATGCCCCTTATATCACTATGACTCCAGCTGTCGTAAATAAACAAAACTCGCAACTCTGGATTGAGTATGAAGAGAGAGTTCTCAAGAACACTACAAAGAGTGATAATACGGCTTGTAAAAATGCGATAAAATGCTTAATAACCTATCAAAGCGAGCATGGTGAAGTTGAACCTGCTATTTATGCTATTTCTACTCTAAAGTTAGCATTAGGTGAAAACTACGATAAATTCATGCGTCTTTCTGTAGTCAATGAGAAGTTACAAATAGAGTGTAAATGTTTGTATAAGGGTGCATCAATTTCTTCTTGTACTGAAACTCTATCTTTAACTGAAGCGGATTTTTCTGGCTATGATTTGAGTTGTTTTAATTTCGATGATTTAGATTTGTCAGGAGCGAGTTTCAGGAATGCGCGTCTTAGCAAAGCAACATTTAGAAACGCAAAACTTGATCATGCACATTTTAAGAATGCTGACTTATCCCTTACAGATTTTGAAGGCGTAACAAGTCTACGATTGAGTGTTTCACAAGTACATCAAGCCATTAATGTTGTTGATGTAGATGGCGTGAAGGGGCTACCTTCTACTCCTATCTCAATACCAACAAAGTATGAGGAAGTTACTTTAGATCAAAGAAGTTTCTCCCCTCAACAAAGGCCCCGGTCTATCCCTGTTAGTCATTATATGGCCCCTTCGTCAATACCAGTTGGCTCCTATAAAAGTAAAAGAGAGAAATTGATCAGTTTAAGCAGTGTCGATAGTTCAGACACACCATCGACTACGGGAAGCGATTTTGATCTACATGAAGATATTTATCCTGCAAATAAAAGAATCTGGTCTCTCGAATATGAAGTTCCAAAACAGCGAACGCATTCTCAATGCATCGCAGGTGCAACACATATTTCATCAAAAAAGGTGTTCCCTGAAACTGATGAAGAAAAAACAGCGGTTAAAGATGATTTTCAAAAAAGATTCATTAAATATGTTTTAAATCAACAAGAATATGAGGGAAATTTTCAAATTGCCTCACAATGTGACTTAGCATTTACGACTTGGAGATCTCTGGTTTCATCTTCTCAATCTAAATTAAAAGCATTTTTGTTGCTAAATACTTTGGCAGTCAGAACCATAAAATATAAAAATTGTTTTACAAGACTGGGCAGAGTTAATAAAAGTGGGGTTGCTACTAATGATTTTGACAAGCATTCACCTGGGAGTTTGTGTTTATCTATATCCTATTTGCATAGGGAATATGTACGTGTCCCGGTTGACCACATTTTTATTGATTTTAATAAAAGTGAAAAATTCGATTTTCGTAGCATGCTTTTTGAATATTTGAATTTATCTGATATTAATTTTTATGATGCTAAACTAGACAAAGCTCATTTTCGTGATGTAAATATGACAAGAGCCAATTTACTCAATGTTGATGTATCAACATGTACGTTTGAAAGATGTGAATTAATTGATACCAAGATGAAGGTTGGTGTTGGAGTTGCTAAATATAAAAGTTGTTTCTTTTCAGAGCGTCCTGAAAGAAAGGAAATGAGCGAAAAACGTCTAGAACTAACAGCAAAATCAATTTAATAACGTTGATGCTACAAAAGTGTTTTTGTTACACACAAATAATATATTTTAACTCACAAGCATTTTTTCGCTAAAACAATTATAATATTTCTTTTTGTTTGAACAATTTTACTAAATTGTTAATTGAAATATTTATAACTGCACTGATTTTACGGATCAGCTAGCAAGAGGATGTTATGTTAAAAGATGTAAACCAGAATAGTTCAAATAGCACCATCACAGTATGTGCGTTATACAAATTTGTAGACTTACCCAATTTTGAAGCAATCCAAAAACCATTACTTTCTAAAATGACTGAACTAGGCATTAAAGGTACTTTGCTACTTGCGAGTGAAGGCATTAATGGAACAGTTGCAGGAGCTCAACATTCTGTTAAAGAACTACTGTCATGGTTTGATGACCAGAAAGGCTTAGAAAACATTGTTACTAAGTTTTCACACGAAAATGAAATCCCATTCTATCGCACTAAAGTCAAACTCAAAAAAGAGATTGTGACAATGGGAGTGCAGGGAATTGATCCAAAAAAAGTTGTTGGTACTTATGTAAAGCCAAATGAGTGGAATGCATTAATATCAGATCCTGATGTAACTGTAATTGATACGCGCAATCATTATGAAATTGAAATCGGCACATTCAAGAATGCAGTAAACCCAAAAACTGAAACATTCAGAGAGTTTCCAAAGTACGCTGAAGAAAACCTTGATCCTAAAAAGAACAAGAAAATTGCCATGTTTTGTACTGGCGGGATCCGTTGTGAGAAATCGACCGCGTATATGAAAGAACAAGGTTTCGATGAAGTTTATCATCTAGAAGGTGGTATTTTAAAATATCTTGAAGAAGTAAAGCCAGAAGAAAGCCTATGGGAAGGCGAGTGCTTTGTCTTCGATAACCGTGTTGCAGTTAATCACAATTTAGAAAAAGGACAGTATCAGCAATGTAATGCGTGTCGCTTACCTATTACGGAAGCGGATATGCAAAGCGATGCTTATGTCAAAGGTGTGAGTTGCTCTAATTGTATTGATAAAATCACAGATGTGCAGAGACAACGCTTTACTGAACGTGAACGGCAAGTCCAATTAGCGAGTGCTAGAAACGAAGCTCATATTGGTAGTGATGTAAAAGGTGTGATTAACAGTCGACGTAAACAAAAAGAATCTTTAAAAGCACAGCAACAGAAAAAATAAGTTAATCATTTAAATGAAAAGAAAGTTACCCGTTTTAATTTAACGGGTAACTTATTATTTAAGGCTAATATCTACTATTTAACTCTCATACCTGGTTGCGCACCTTCATGAGGTTCAAGTATCCAAAGTTCTTCTCCGCCCGGGCCTGCAGCCAAAACCATGCCTTCTGACATTCCAAAACGCATTTTTCTAGGTTCTAAGTTAGCAACCATTACCGTTAACTTACCTTCAAGTTCTTCAGGAGTATAAGCAGATTTAATTCCAGCGAAAACTTGTTTAGTTTCACCACCTAAATCAAGCTGAAGCTTTAAAAGCTTGTTAGCTTTCTCAACATGCTCTGCTTTTGCTATTCGTGCGATACGAAGATCAAGTTTTGCGAAGTCGTCGAAGTTAATGGTTTCTGATATTGGGTCGTCATCCAATGGACTCGTTGCTTCAGTTGCTTCAGGTATTTTAACTTGCTCAGGAATGGTTGCTTCAAGGTTTTCTTTGGAGTCTGTAACCATTGCCTCTACTTTCTCCATATCTACGCGTTGCATCATGGGTTTAAAGGCATTAATTTCATGTTGACTAAAGTCAGCATCTAAGTTGCTCCATAAAAGTTCTGTATTCATGAATGCTTCAACATCAGAAGCAAGCTTTGGAAGTACAGGTTTTAAATAGGTCACAAGAATGCGGTACATATTCAATGCAATTGAACATACTTGATGTGCTTGAGGGAGTTTTTCATCATCTTTTACTTGATGCCAAGGGGCTTGCTCAGCAACATAAGCATTAGCCACATCAGCGAGTGCCATAATTTCACGCATGCCTTTACCAAATTCACGACTTTCGTAGCATTCAGCAATAGTGTCTTTCTTTTTAAGTGCTTGAGTTATTAGGCTCATATCCGAAATAGTCGCTAATTTGGCATCGAAGCGTTTATTGATAAACCCAGCAGTTCTTGATGCTAAGTTAACCAACTTACCAACTAGATCAGAATTTACTCTTTGTGCAAAGTCTTCAAGATTCAAATCTAAATCATCAACTCTGCTGCTTAATTTGGCCGCGTAATAGTAACGAAGATACTCAGGTTGAAGGTGATCCAAGTAAGTACGCGCCTTAATAAATGTCCCTTTAGACTTCGACATTTTTGAACCGTTAACCATGACATAGCCATGTGCGTAAACACTTGTAGGTTGACGGTAGCCAGCACCTTCTAGCATTGCAGGCCAAAATAGACTGTGGAAATAAACGATGTCTTTACCAATAAAATGATAGATTTCGGCTTTAGAATCTTTATTCCAGAATTCATCAAAATCTAAATCATCGCGTTTGTCACATAAATTCTTAAATGAACCCATGTAACCAATTGGCGCATCTAACCAAACGTAAAAGTACTTACCTGGTGCATCAGGGATCTCGAAACCAAAGTATGGAGCATCACGAGTAATATCCCATTGCTGAAGCCCTTGCTCGAACCACTCGTTCAATTTGTTGGCCATTTCTGGCTGAAGTGAACCTGAGTGAATCCATTCTTTAAGCATTCCACTAAAAGCAGGGAGATCAAAGAAAAAATGTTCAGTATCCTTCATCACTGGCGCTGCACCAGAAACGGCAGATTTTGGATTAATAAGCTCAGTAGGGCTGTAAGTTGCACCACAAGCATCACAATTATCACCGTACTGATCTGCCGATTTACATTTAGGGCAAGTGCCTTTCACAAAGCGATCTGGTAAGAACATTAATTTTTCAGGATCAAATAACTGTGAGATTGTTTTTGTTTTGATGTAACCATTTTCACGAAGTCGCAAATAAACTTGGCTTGATAACTCTCGGTTTTCTTCGCTGTGCGTGCTGTGGAAGTTATCAAAACCAATACTAAAATCAGCAAAATCTTGTTGGTGCTCTTTTTGTATTTGAGCAATCATTTGCTCAGGCTCAATGCCAAGTTGCTGAGCTTTCAACATAATTGGAGTGCCGTGAGCATCGTCAGCACAAATATAATGGCATTCGTGTCCACGTAATTTCTGATATCGTGACCAAATATCAGTTTGAATATATTCAAGCATATGACCTAAATGAATAGGTCCATTTGCATATGGAAGTGCACTAGTTACCAGAATTTTGCGTTGTGATTTTGGCATATTCTCAAAATTTTATAGTTGGTCGAAATATTACTAAGTATATTAACTTATGCTCATTAATTTTTCATTAGTATATCGGTTAAATGCGCTAATTCTGCACTAATCTTTTTGTTATAATCTGATACACTTGCACAAATTTTTTTTAAGATAAAATTCACACCCAATAAATACTAAAATACTGAACTTATTCAAGTGCAAAATACTTACAAGTAGTATTATAGTTTTAAGTGTGATTTAGGTATTAAAATGGAAGCATTAGCTAATATTAAGCATGTTATCGCCGTTGCATCTGGGAAAGGCGGCGTAGGTAAGTCGACTACTGCTGTAAATTTAGCATTAGCACTTTCGCAAGAAGGTTATAAAATTGGTGTTTTAGATGCTGATATTTACGGCCCTTCAATTCCAATTATGCTTAACTTATCCGATTTCAAACCTCAAGCTGTTGGTGAGAAAAAAATGACAGCGGCTAATACTTATGGAATCACCGCTCAGTCGATAGGCTTTATCATTAAAAGTGAAGATGCCGCTGTATGGCGTGGTCCAATGGCGGCAGGTGCATTAACTCAACTTATCAATGAAACACAGTGGCCAAAACTAGACTATCTCATTGTTGATTTACCGCCTGGCACAGGTGACATACAGCTAACGTTATCACAAAAAATCCCTCTTACTGGCGCTATTATTGTTACGACGCCCCAAGATGTTGCATTAGCTGATGCACGAAAAGGGATTAATATGTTCCAGAAAGTCAATGTGCCTATTTTAGGGTTAATTGAAAATATGAGCTTTCATATTTGCAGTAATTGTGAACACAAAGAACATCTCTTTGGTATTGACGGTGGTAAGAAAACGGCTGAGCAATATCAAGTTCCATTTTTAGGAGCATTACCGTTACACGTCCAAATACGTGAAGCCATGGATTCCGGCAAGCCGTTAGTAATTGCAGATCCCGATTCAACAATTAGTAAGTTGTATCGAGAAATTGCTAAAAAAACGGTAGTTGAAATAGCATCTCAACAAAACTCCAGTGTATCTATCAGTATTTCAGATGATGAGTAAGGTTTAAAAGTATGAATTCTCAGCAATGTGTCGTCATAGCAATAACAGGTGCTTCAGCCTCAGGTAAAAGTTTAATCGCGCGAACAATATTCGAAGAACTTCGTCGTGATTTAGGAACAGAACAAATTGCAGTTATAAATGAAGACGCTTATTACCATGACCAAAGTCACATGACGATGGAAGAAAGGGTTAAAACTAATTACGATCATCCAAAATCGATGGATCATGAGTTATTACGTCAAGATTTATTAAAGCTTAAATCGGGTAAAGACATTCAAATACCGAAGTATAGTTATACTGAACATACACGGCTCGCTGAAACTACCAGCATAACACCAAAAAAAGTTATCATTTTAGAAGGGATTTTGCTTTTAACCAATCCCAAATTACGTGAATTGTTTGATGCGAGTGTATTTATGGATACACCATTAGATATATGCTTTTTACGTCGTTTACAGCGTGATGTTGAAGAGCGTGATAGAACAATGGAATCGGTTATTTCACAATACAAACAGACTGTTCGCCCAATGTTTCTACAGTTTATTGAACCTTCAAAGCAACATGCTGATATTATTGTGCCCCGCGGTGGCAAAAATAGAATCGCAACTGATATTCTAAAGACTAGAATTCAGCACTTACTAGCTAAATAGCTATTTTTATTACAACAAGGAGTAGTAAGCGACATGCGATTAACTGATATTGAAATTACAAAGAGTTTAGATGACGGCGAAATCATTATCTCTCCGCGCCCTAAAGAAGACGCTATAAGTGGCGTTAGTATGGATGTTCGTTTAGGTAATCAATTTCGAGTCTTTAATGATCACACTGCTCCTTATATTGATTTAAGTGGCGAAAAAGCAGATGTTCAAGAAGCACTGGATCGAGTGATGAGTGATCAAATTGATATCCCTGAAGGTGAGGCTTTCTACCTTCATCCGGGTCAGTTGGCACTGGCAGTGACTTATGAAAACGTGATGTTACCTGCTGATATCGTTGGTTGGCTTGATGGTCGTTCTTCATTGGCTAGGCTTGGTTTGATGGTGCATGCTACTGCACATCGTATCGATCCGGGTTGGCAAGGTAAAATTGTACTTGAATTCTTTAATAGTGGAAAACTACCACTCGCGTTAAGACCTAAAATGACAATTGGTGCATTAAATTTTGAACGTCTTAATACAGCAGTTGCTAAACCTTATAACACGCGTAAAAATGCAAAATATAAGGATCAACAAGAAGCGGTTGCTAGCCGAATTAGTCAGGACTAACGATGTCTGAAACTTGGATAAATGGACAGCAAGGAACGCTGGTAAACACATATAACCGAGGCCTAACCTATGGCGATGGTGTGTTTGCGACGATGAGAGTCGATGACAGAGGCAGTATTCAGTTCTTTAATACACATTGTGTTCGTCTCGAACAAGCAAGTCATCGTTTAAAATTTCGAAATGGCAGTAGTTTTTGGACACTGTCCCCATCATTGAAATCACAGTTAATAAAACTTGCCAAAAGCAATCCCAATCGGGGGATCAAATTCCTTCTTACCAGAGGGGAAGGTGGGCGCGGTTATTCACCAAGTTCAGATCCCACATATACAGAAATCATTACACTTTTTGATTTACCAGTTCATTATTGCTATTGGCAATCGCACGGAATAGCATTGGCTATGTCCGATGTGAAATTAGCAAAACAACCACTTCTAGCTGGTATAAAGCACTTAAATCGATTGGAACAAGTCCTTATTAAGTCTACAGTGCTTCCTAAAGGTTTTGATGATTGGTTAGCGCTTGATCAAAATGAAAAAGTAGCAGAGTCCTCGATGGCAAATATTTTTGCATTAATTGATGATGTCTGGTGCACTCCCGAAATGACCAATTGTGGTGTATCAGGTGTTATGCGAGAACAAATGCTTAAGGCACTGCCTAAAATGAATTATTCGGTATCTATAACCGAACTATCACTTACTCAGTTATTTAATGCAAAACATGTATTTATAACGAACAGTATATTTGGCATTGTTGGGATTAATCAGATTGAACAACAACATTTTGAAGCGTGGGATGGCGTTGGTCACCTTCAGAAAATATTAGGAGTGGCATTGTGAAAAAATGGATCGTTTCGCTAATTTCAGTCTTAATTACACTATTCATCGTGAGTGTAGGTGTAAGTTTATTTTTATATAAAAGCATTTCTGACTACATTGAAACACCGCTTAAGCTTAATCAACCAAGAGAACTTTGGGTTGAGTCGGGCGCATCACTGAATGGCACACTACTTAAATTGCAGAGACAAGGTGCTCTCGAAGACATCTGGAAGCTCAAAGTTTTTATTAAGTTTAATTCTCAATATAAAAGTATTAAAAAAGGTGTTTACCAATTAAACGTAACTGACACACCTCACTCTTTGTTAATTAAGCTACAAACTGGTGCAGTTAAAAATTATAGCGTTACGCTTATCGAAGGAAACACAATTGAACAGTGGCTGAATATACTTAAGAGCCGACCTCGATTAAATATAAATGACCAAGTATTCTCCGATATTTTACTCGCTAAAGGTGACAACTCAGGCCTGCCTGAAGGAAAATTTTTCCCTGATACTTATCTTTATACTTCTTCCACAAATGTGAATGAGTTATTGACTCAAAGTTATCTCAAGATGGAACTTGAACTTGAGAAAGCTTGGAAAGGAAGAGCAAAAGATATTCCTCTTAAATCGTCATATGAATTATTGATATTAGCTTCTATCATTGAAAAAGAAACGGGAAAGGCAGAAGAGCGTCGATTGATCTCTGCTGTATTCAATAATCGCCTTAGAAAAAAAATGCGATTACAAACAGATCCTACCGTTATTTATGGAATGGGAGATCGGTATAATGGGAACATCACCAGAAAAGATCTCAGAGAACGTACCGCTTTTAATACCTATAGAATTAAAGGGCTTCCACCTACGCCAATAGCAGCGCCAAGTATTGCATCTATTCAAGCTGCGGCTCATCCTTCTGATGCAAGTTTTATTTATTTCGTATCCAGAAATGATGGAAGCCATGTGTTTTCTACAACATTAAAAGAACATAATCGCGCAGTTAATAAGTATCAGAGAAATAAAAAATGAATGAGTATGAAGGCAAGTTTATTGTTATCGAAGGCCTAGAAGGTGCTGGTAAATCAAGTGCTATTACTTTAGTACGTGATTATATCGAAAAACACACAGGCACCAAGCTCGTTTGCACTAGAGAACCAGGCGGAACACCGCTTGCTGAAAAAATGCGGGATTTAGTTAAAGTTGCAGATGATAGTGATCCGCTATGTGATGAAGCAGAATGTTTACTTATTTATGCTGCCCGTGCCCAGCTAGTTTCCAATGTCATCAAACCCGCTTTAAGTAACGGCCGATGGGTACTCGGAGACCGCCACAATTTATCTTCCCTCGCTTATCAAGGCGGCGGAAGAGGGTTAAGTGAACTTGTTGATGTAATTAGTAATGCTACGCTTAAAAACTTCACGCCTGATTTAACGCTTTACTTGGATATAGAGCCTTCACTTGGTTTACAGCGAGCAGCTTCCCGCGGTGCTCTAGACAGAATTGAGCAACAAAAATTGGATTTTTTCGAAAGAGCACGAGCACGTTATTTATCAATTGCTTCAGAAGATGAAAGCATTCATGTAATCGACGCGAGTCAAGCAATGACGGAAGTTCATAAAGACATAATAAGTGCACTTAAGGCCATGCCATGGTTAAGTTGAACGAACTACCTTGGCTTGAAGAAGCTAATCACATCTTTGCTCATCAGCTCGAGCTTGATTCACTTGCTCACGCGCAACTTTTGAGTATTGAAAATGGTTACGGTGCGAAGCAATTACTGCGCAATATGGCACAACTCACATTGTGTGAAAAGCCAACACTGGGTAACCCTTGTGGTCTTTGTCGTGCTTGCACCTTAGTCGAATCAGGTAATCATCCTGATTTACATCTGATTACTCCTGATGGCAGTCAGATAAAAGTCGATCAAATTCGAGAACTTTGCCGAGATTTAACTGAAACATCGCAACAAGGTGGATGGCGTGTAGCTGTTATTTATCATTGCGAAAAACTTAATAAACCTGCCGCCAATGCGTTATTGAAAACACTCGAAGAGCCAGGTAAAAATACGCTGCTGCTATTGCAAACTGAAAGCCACGGCTTATTAATGCCGACTATTACGAGCCGCTGCCAGAATATAGTAGTTAAGAAGCCCTCGAGAGTTCAAATTAATGAATGGCTGATATCTCAATCGTCAGAATATAAAGGCACGAGCTGGTGTATCCCCATTGTCGGCGGCCCATTAGAATTAGTTGAAAGTATTTCGTCTGGTCACTATGACAAGCTACTGAATTATAGAAATAATTGGAGCCAGAGTTTGTCGGCTGGCCATCTGTGTGCTAGCTTTTTAAATGTCGATGAACAAAATATTGTTGATGTACTAGATGTTTTATATCTAGTATTCAGACAATTTATACTACAAAACAAGTTTAAAGATGCTTTATTGCAGACTGAAGTTGTACAGTTAGCAGCAGAAGTTATGAAAATGCGTCAAAGACTTAGTTTAATGAGTAATATTAATGCTCCAGCATTATGCCAACAATTTATATTGAAGTATCGACACCTAGTTAATAGATAGTTGGCAATCTTGCTAGCTAAACTAAAGGTAAGATAAATGGCTGATATTAAAATTGAATTCGATTCATTAAATCAACTTTATCGTTCTTATATGCCGTTTATGAAGCCCGCCGCGATATTTATCCCCACGAATAATAGTCATCAACTTGGTGACTTTATTGATATCGCCTATCAGCTACCTAATGGGGTTGAAAATCAATTATCAGGCGCTGTCGTATGGATAAATCCAACAGGTGCATCTGGCGGTCGTCCAGCAGGTATAGGAATCAAAATTGAAGCCGAGGCCGATGAGCAACGTCTGCAAATTGAAAAACTACTTGCTAGTAATTTAGCTTCGGGAGATTTGACCTCTACCATGTAGGTCGTTATCCTTTCCCATTATTTAAAAATCGGACTTCATTTGTGTTAATCGATTCGCACTGCCACTTAGATCGCCTAAAATCTGCACCAGATCACTCTAGCTTAAAACAAATTATAGAAGCCGCAACAGAGCGCGGTGTTGAATATATGTTGTGTGTGAATGTCAGGCAACAAGAGTTTAATGCTATGCGAGAAAAGGTTGCTGTTTTTCCTCAGGTATTTTTATCGTCTGGCGTTCATCCTTTGGATGTTGAATCAGGATTAGACGTAGAAAGTTTAAAGCTAACGGCCGCTGACGATCGTGTTGTCGCCATAGGTGAAACTGGCTTAGACTATTTCTATTCGAACGAAACTAAAGTTCAACAGCAAGATTGTTTTGAAAAACAAATAAGCCTAGCAGTAGATGTTAATAAACCATTAATTGTTCATACCCGTGATGCACGTGAAGATACAATCTCAATGCTTAAAACAGGGCAAGCTGATAAAGTAGGTGGTGTATTGCATTGCTTTACTGAAAATTGGGAAATGGCCAAAGCCGCATTAGATTTGGGTTTTTATATTTCTGTTTCAGGTATTGTTACCTTTAAAAATGCTGGTGAATTAAGAAGCGTTATTCGTAAAGTACCTAAAGATCGCTTATTAGTTGAAACCGACTCTCCTTACCTCGCACCGGTACCACATAGAGGCAGAGAGAATCAGCCAGCATTTGTAAGGGATGTTGCTGAATTTGTTGCCGAACTTCGTGGTGAGAAATATGAAGAACTTGTTCACAATACCGGTGAGAACTTCTTTAAGTTATTTAGTGGTGCAAACAAGTTTAGATGACGTTATTTCAAACTACACTCGTGAACAAATAGAAATTCAATCAATCACTTTGATTGTTCACATATAGATGATTGTTCACGTGCAGAAACGTAAATTTTTGACAAAAAAAAGCCCATAACAACTAAACTGTCAGGGCATTGGGAAATGGCTCTTTCGAGCCGTGCGCTACTCGGTTTCTACTGATGAATGTTTAAAATTCATCAGTAATGAAATTCAATATTAAATAGTCTAGGACACAAATCTAACTTTTGCCAAAAGATATTAAAATTAATTTTATTTTCAATAAATTAGCCTTTCTATCATGAAAATTGCTCATTAATTTGTAACTGTATTATCCCTGACTAAATCTCTAGGTAAATTGTTCTTTAGTCTATTTCCTAAATGTTTTACTAATCCTAATGGACTAGATTTGTGACAAACAATTTTTTCACCCAATGGTTTTTCTACAATGTCTAAATGAATATCTCGCCCTTTTAAATATTCAACAGCTTGTAGAGCGGTTAACTCAATTTTATGGTTGATCGCTGAAGGAAGGGTAACAATGGCTTCATGACTGACTTTTAAATGTTTACCTTTTTGTTCCGCAAGTTTGAGTCCAATCCTCTGATATCTCATTCTCAATATAAGATGTTCAAAATTCATAGGAAACAGCCAGTACCGGTTATCTCTACACATAATTACAGCATCGGCATCTAACGTAATGCCGTATGAAGTCTTAAGCCAAAGCACAAATTCTTTTTGCTCTTTAGGTTGAATCAAAGTGAATGGAAATTTTTTATTAAGTTTAGGAATTGGCTTAGTCATTTCTATAGAATGATTTTTTTTGATCTTGGCTATAAAGAAACCTTCACTGTCGAATATTTGTGGTCATACATGCAAAAAACCTTCTGGTGTGCATGAGTTTTCACAGCCATCGAATAGTTTGCCCAAAGATACAAATTCAACGGCACTTGGATAGTTTTCTTTAAGATGATTACAAACTTGTTGGTTTTCTTGCTGGCTTAATGTGCAGGTCGAATAAATCAAAGTTCCACCTACTTTCAATGCTTCAAACGCGGATTGAATTAATTCTTTTTGTTTTTTAGCAATTGAAGTAACTTGTTCAATATTCCAATTTTTTAATGCGGATGGATCTTTTCTGACAGTACCTTCGCCACCACATGGTGCATCAAGTAATATTGCATCAAACTCTTCAAATACAATACTTCGGACAGTTTTCAATTAGGTGACAATAACAGCCAAGTAAGTTATTGAATTTTATAGAATTGCATTTTTAAAAACACTTTCAATAATATGTTGAAATTCAATGAATTATAAAAAGTGTCCGAACTATTGCAAATAAATATTGACCAAAAACATCAGCATCAAAGTGAGTTAATGCACAGTTGCTCACTCCCATACGTACTATATTTGCATGGAGCATTTTAATTCTGCTCGCTGAATATTCATTTGCGATTAACAGTCCTTGATTGCCCATCATAGCTGCGATTTGTGTAGTTTTCGATCCAGGAGCGGCCGCCATATCTAAAACGTTATCGGCGGATGATAATTCATCAAATAGCGCTATAGGTGGCAACATAGAGCTTGCTTCTTGAATATAAAATAAGCCTTGTAAGTGCTCAACAGTATTTCCAATAGAATCAATATTTGGTACGGTTATCCAAAAACCAGAATCACACCAAGGAATTGGTTCAAAGGCCCAATCTTTTGGCTCCATCATTACAATAAATGCGCCAACGGAAATACGGAGAGTATTGACTCGAATAGAACGACGTAAGGGCTTATGACAATAATCTATAAACTCATCAAATGATAAATGGTCAGGAAATTGAGGTTGTATATTGTCGATAAAATCAGTACTTATTTGGGACATTTGAAGATAACTTAAACTCGATGCTGCAGTTTTTATACCTTGATAAAACGTTGATGGGGTTGTAGCGGTCAAACTCCTGCTGTGACTCCTACGCTAAGGCGTCCGAAGCATAATCAGCATCACAACAGCAGTCTGAAGTGATAGAGTGTTC
>VSKX01016063.1_pt1 | contig 20725 bp, 15 predicted proteins | sample 4799481 | NCBI WGS metagenome assembly VSKX01 (sample SAMN12179537, study PRJNA552185) | sponge metagenome | biome: deep-sea hydrothermal plumes; feature: spots directly above weak diffusing fluid; material: sea water; isolation source: sponge from the Swan site of a hydrothermal vent ...
CTTACTTGATTAGGGAATAAGTGCAAAGTTTGCTTTTAGTAATAACTTCTTATCTTTTATATGTCTCAACAGGTATAATGTTGACCATTATTTTTATGGCGTTTTGAAGTATCAGATGTTTGAATTTTTTGCAGCGGCCCCACGCGGGTTTGAGTACAGTCTAGCTCAAGAGTTAGGTAAGTTAGGTGCGAGTGAGATTAAGGAAAGTGTAGCGGGCGTTTACTTTTCAGCATCTATGGAGTTAGGTTATCGGATCACTTTGTGGAGTCGTCTTGCGAGTCGCATCGTTATATTACTTCAAAAAGCATCATGTACAACTCCTGAAGAGTTATATGACACCGCTTATTGTATTGATTGGCCGAGTCACTTTTCTAATAAATCAACTTTTAGTATCGATTTTCATGGGACAGGCGGTTTCATTAAGAACACTCAGTTTGGTGCACTTAAGATAAAAGATGCCGTTGTTGACAGATTCCGAGATGACGGTGAAGCACGTCCGAATGTAGAAAGAACAGATGCTGAATTTAGAATCGATGCCCATTTCCGTAAAGGCACTGTATCTATCGGTGTTAACTTTTCTGGACCTGGGCTACATCAACGTGGATACAGAAGTGAAACGGGTTCTGCACCATTGAAAGAGAACCTTGCCGCTAATATGTTAGCTCGAAGTGGTTGGACTGATGAACCAACTGATTTGTTTGATCCATTCTGTGGTAGCGGAACGATATTGATTGAAGCTGCAATGGTTGCTGCTGATATTGCTCCTGCTTTACATCGTCGTCATTTTGGTTTTGAAAAGTGGCGCAGACATAATCCAGAAATGTGGGATTCGATTTTAAATGAAGCAGAAGCTCGCGCATCGTTAGGGAAATCTCGTTGTGAAATCAAATTATTTGGTTCAGACATAGATGAACGCTTGGTAAGTATTGCAAAACAAAACGCTCAAAATGCTGGGGTTGCTCAATTCATTGAATTAGATGTCGCCGATGCATTGACGGTTAAGCCACCACTAGAAGCGGGGACTTTAGTTAGTAACCCTCCTTATGGTGAGCGTATGGGTAAAGTAACAGGCCTACTTCAGCTGTATTACAAGCTGGGCGAGCATTTTAAAGCCACTTATGGTGGTTGGAAACTTGCTCTACTGTGCAGCGAAATTGAACTGTTATCCGCATTAAAGCTTAAAGCCGATAGACAGCTTAAAATGAACAACGGTGCAATGGAGTGTGGTTTTAACCTTTATACCTTGCACGCAACCAGTACTCGCCGCGAAAAGCCTGAGCCGGCTGCTGATGCTGTTGTTAACGATACTGATATTGCAAATGTTGCACCTGACTTTTGTAATCGCTTAAAGAAAAATCTTAAGCAATTAACTAAGTGGGCCAAAAAAGAAGGTATCGACAGTTATCGTATTTATGATGCTGATCTACCTGATTATAACGTTGCGATCGATAGATACTTGAATTATCTCGTCGTTCAAGAATATGCAGCACCAATTGAAATCCCTGAGTCAGTAACTAAACGTCGTATTAGTGATATTTTGTTAGTACTTCCACAACTTACTGATGTTGATCCAAACAACATTGTGGTTAAAACTCGTTCACGCCAAAAGGGCACTAATCAGTATCAAAAACGCAACCAAGAAAAGGTTGAGTTGATCACTACTGAATACGATGCCAAGTTTAAGCTAAACCTATCAGGTTATTTAGATACGGGTTTGTTCCTTGACCACAGATTAACAAGGCGTTTAATTGGCGAGAAATCGAAAAATCGTCATGTGCTTAACTTGTTTGCCTATACAGGTTCTGCATCAGTTCATGCTGCTTTAGGCGGTGCTAAATCTGTTACAACGATTGATATGTCTCATACTTATCTCGCTTGGGCTGAAGAAAACTTCAAGCTTAATGGTCTTTATGGAAATCAGTATAATTTTGAGCAAGCAGATTGTCTACAATGGATAAAAGATTCAGAAGAGCAGTTTGACTTAATCTTCATTGATCCACCAACGTTTTCAAATTCAAAAAGAATGGAAGAATCATTTGAAGTTGAACGAGAGCATGTTGCTTTGTTAACAGATTTGATGAAATTGCTGATGCCGGGTGGTGAAATCATATTCTCAAACAATAAACGTAAATTTAAAATGGATATTGAATCTTTAGCCAAAGTTGGTATTAAAGTTGAAAACCTTGATGCTAAAACATTACCAATGGATTATAAGCGCAACCCGAATATCCATAATACATGGTTATTAACACATGGTTGATTTTTCAAAACGATTTGTTTTGTTTCACACCGAAGGCTGCCATTTGTGCGAAATCGCACAAGGGATGGTAGCCCAAGAATCAGTTGATTATCATCACAAAGATATTTGTGATGATGAGCAATTGGCTGAAAAGTATGGTGTAAGTATTCCTGTCTTTTATGACAGTCTAAATAATAAAGAATTATTCTGGCCGTTTGAACAAAACGATGTTCAGAAATTTATAGGAGCTTAAATTGAGTCTGGTTCGTATTAATAATGGTGCATTAGCTTTTGGTCATACACCACTTTTGAAAAATGCTGATTTTACCATCGAGCCCGGAGAGCGAGTGTGTATCGTTGGTCGAAACGGTACTGGTAAATCGAGTTTAATGAAAGTGCTTTCTGGCGATATTATCTTAGATGATGGTGAGTTCAATATTGCAACAGATGTGAAAGTTAGCCGCTTGCAACAAGATCCACCAAAGTCAGAAGCTGGTTCAATTTATTCGTATATCGCAGCAGGTGTTGCTGAGATTGGTGATTTACTTCAAGCATATCATGACATATCTCACCAATTAGAAACTGCTGATGCAGATTCTATGGAAAAAATGCTCAATAAAATGCAGCATATCCAAGAGAAATTGGATCACAATAATGGCTGGCAGTTGGATTCTCGAATTAGCCAAATATGCCAATTACTTTCGTTAGACTCTGAGAAGCAGCTCGCTGAATTATCAGGAGGCTGGCAGCGGAAAGTGGCATTAGCGAGAGCATTAGTCAGCGAACCAGATCTTTTATTATTAGATGAGCCAACTAACCATCTAGACATTGATACCATTGAGTGGCTAGAACAGTTTTTGATGAGTTACAAAGGCGCGATAGTGTTTGTCAGCCATGACCGTGGCTTCATTCAAAGAATGGCAACACGAATTGTTGATTTAGATCGTGGTGTAATTACCAATTGGCCTGGCAGCTATCAAGCGTACCTTGATGGCAAGATAGAATGGCTACGTGTTGAAGAAGAACAAAATGCACTGTTTGATAAACGATTAGCGGACGAAGAAACATGGATCCGTCAAGGTGTAAAAGCACGACGCACTCGTAACGAAGGTCGGGTTAGAGCACTTAAATCACTTCGCCAAGAACGTATGGAACGACTTAACCGACAAGGCAATGTAAACATGTCAGTCGGTGATTCGGACCGTTCAGGCAAGCTTATCTTTGAAGTCGATAGTGTTAATTACGATATCCCTGATAAAAGATTGGTCAATAATTTCTCGACTCGTGTCATGCGCGGTGATCGTATAGCGTTAATTGGTCCAAATGGTTGTGGTAAGTCGACACTCGTAAAATTACTTTTAGAGCAACTTAAGCCGCAGTCAGGCGAAATAAAAATAGGTACAAAACTGCAAACGGCCTATTTTGATCAGTATCGAGAAGCATTAGATCCTGAAAAAACGGTTGAAGAAAATGTTGGTGAAGGTAAGAGCACGGTTACCATCAATGGCAAAGACCGTCATATCTTAAGTTACTTGCAAGACTTTTTGTTTTCACCAGTTCGAGCTCGTACTCCGGTTAAGGCATTGTCAGGTGGTGAGAAAAACCGTTTGCTACTCGCAAGGCTATTGTTACGTCCAGCGAACTTAATTGTTCTCGATGAACCAACAAATGACCTTGATATTGAGACCTTAGAATTGTTAGAGTCTCTATTAGCTGATTTTGGCGGTACGCTGTTAATTGTTAGTCATGATAGAGCATTTATTGATAATACCGTGACAAGCAGTTGGTGGTTTGAAGGTAATGGTCATTGGCAAGAGTATGTTGGTGGTTATCAAGATGCTGTTTCTCAAGGTGCTAAATTTTATTCTGAGGAACCAGAAGACAAAACTGCTGTCCAATCAAAAGCTGAACCTAAACAAGAAAAAGTCGAGCAAGTAAAAGCAGAAGTTACTTCTCAAACTGCTAGTGCTAAGCCAACTAAAAAAATGAGTTACAAACTGCGGGATGAACTTGAAAAATTACCCGCAAAGATGGAAAAACTTGAGGTTGAGGTTGAAGAGTTACAAGCCGTTATCGCCCAAGCAGATTTTTATAATCAAGAACAAAACAAGGTCAATAAGGTTCTACAAAAATTGGCTGAAAAAGAACAGCAACTAGAAACCTACTTTGAGCGCTGGGAAGAATTAGAGTCGCTTAAGTAACTGAGTTAAACAGGAAGATATTAATGAAGTTGACGCTGGATAAAGCTTTATCTGCAGTAGCAGTGAGTGTAATTGGAGCATTAGGTACTGCAGTTGCAGCACCAGTGTATGAGATTGTAAATTTAGATGATTATGATTTTATTGGCGATGGCAGAGGTACGTTAGAAAATACCCGTAGTGGTTATGCGCAAGCAGTTAATGCCAGCAATGTTCTTGTTGGAATTGCTCAAGGACGTAAAAAGCTAAGTGCCGATAATATTGACGAAGATATTATTGATGTTGAAGACGGTATCTCACCATCAGAAAGAATTACTTATTCTGTGAATAGCGCAATAATTGCCAATACGTTTGCTTTTACTGCAAGTAATGCATGGATCCCAACATTTGAATCAGTAAATGGATCAACAGATCCAAAAGATCGCAGCGTCACAAACTCCGTTGATAGCCAATTTTTTGGGATCAATGATGCTGGCATCAAAGTCGGCAACATGACCGCTCCTGAAGAAAAGGTAACTTACACTGGAACAGCTACAAATCAAGAGTTTTGGTATATAAGAGCCTATGAGCAACGTGGTATTGCTAAGCGTGGTGATACAGAGTTTTCACTGTTTCCTCCTTACACAACATATACAAAATCTGATGGTAAGACGGCTGAATTAGGTGGATATGCTGGCGCAACAGCAGTTAATAATCAAAATTTAGTCGTAGGTTATGCGAGTACTGATTTAGCTAATTCAAGCAAAAAAATCGTTGATGGGTGTATTGACTCTAATTCAGTGACTTCACCTCAAGATGTATGTATTCAAGGGCAACAATTTCCAGACAATCGAGGTGTTAAAGGAGTAAATTATCAAGTTCGTGGTTATGTCTGGCAATTAAACAGTGATAATACAGTTTCCGGTACAGAGCTACCTCTTGGTTTAACACCTGAATCTGATTCTACAGCAACATATTTTGCTCAAGCATTAGGCGTTAATAATAATGGTGTTGTTGTTGGTCGTTCACAAACTCTGAGAAACGATGATAAAAAACTTTTTGCTGATGATGCAGCTTACTGGACCAAGAATTCGTCGGGTCAATATGTATATAATTGGGTACCAGCATTAGATGCAAAAGAAGATAGAAGCTCAATTGCTTATGATATCAACGATAATGGTATTTTAGTGGGTAGTTATCGTAGTTATATTGATGGTTTTGAACGAGATAAATTCTTCTACTACGATACAAATTCATCAGGCGGTTCAATCGTTGTTCCTAACGATTTTTTTGATAAATTATCTGATTTTGGATCTCGTGGTCGCAGTATCAATAACAAAGATCAAGTCGTTGGTTATATTGAAACTACGCAAGACAAAAATACTGCACGCCCAAAAGCTGGGTTTTTGTTCGATAAATCATCTGAAGAGTTTTCTAACTTAAACGATTTACTGACTTGCGAGTCGAAAGGTTACGTTGTTAGTGGTAGTGAAGTCAGACGTAATGAAATTACAGTTACAGATGGTTCGGGTAAAGAGTTAGTGTATGAATCTGATATCCAAATTGCTGACGCTGCGAGTATTAATGAAGATGGAACAATCGTTGGTACAGCATTAATACGTAAGCCTGTATATAAGATTGATACTAATGGTAACCCTGTTTTAGATGAAAACAGTAAGCTGCCACTGTTCGAATTAAATGCAAATGGACAGCCAGTAACTTCATCATTACCAAGAATGGTTGTTTTACAGCCTACGGGTAATGATATACAAACTGATGATAAAGCATGTGCTTTTACCGATAAAGTTGATGAAAAACCTTATGAAAGAAAAGGAGGAGCAATGCTTTTATGGTTGTTTGCATTACCTCTTTTGTTCATAAGACGTAAAAAGTTTCATTAATTTTAATAAGTCTCTAAAAACAATAGAAAACGACGCCTAAGTGCGTCGTTTTTTGTATCTGAAATATGCACTATTGGTTAATAATTAATCAAATAAACCTTGATCTTGTGTTAAAAAAGCATTATTCCTTAGATCTGTTTGTATTTTAAATTTTACATTGACTTACAGATCGCGACATTGAAAACAGGATTCAGTTAAGCAATAAATGCTCTTCATCTGAGACAGTCCGATCAGTCAAATAATAGAGTTTGGAAAGGCAACAGATTGGCCTAACTTTTTATTTACTGTAATAGAGGACAGGAATATGAAAAGACAAAAACGAGATCGGTTAGAAAGAGCTTACTCAAAAGGATTTCATGCAGGGATGGGAGGGCGTTCTAAAGAAATGTGCCCTTACTTGAATATGAACTCTCGCTCTCAATGGCTCGGTGGATGGCGTGAAGGAGTAGATGATAGATTCAATGGAATACAAAATAAGTAACCTAAACAAACAAGCCCTCATATGAGGGCTTGTTTGTTTTTATTCTTTTACACTTTGTTATAAGAAAGCTTAGAACGTTGAAGTGTCAGTAAAAATACCTACTTTCAAGTCAGTTGCAGAGTATATTTCACGACCGTCGACTTCTATAACGGCATCAGCCATTCCCATTACCAATCTTCTGTTGATTTTGCGTTTTATATTCAGACGATAGGTTACTTTCTTTGCGGTAGGCAATATTTGTCCAGTGAATTTCACTTCACCAACACCTAGGGCACGACCTTTACCTTGAGCGCCTTCCCAGCCTAAAAAGAATCCAACAAGCTGCCACATCGCATCTAGACCAAGACAACCAGGCATAACTGGGTCGCCGATAAAATGACAATCGAAAAACCAAAGATCAGGATTGATATCTAATTCAGCAACAATCTCACCTTTACCAAATTCACCGCCATCACTGTTAATTTTAGTGATACGATCGATCATCAACATATTTTGTACAGGAAGACGTGGTGAATTTGCACCAAATAAATCACCATGACCACAAGCAATTAATTCATCTTTAGTGAAACTATTAGCGTTATTCATTATTATATCTATTCTGATCTAAAGTGACTGCAAGATTAGCGAACACGTGTACGCTAAACAACTCCGATCAGCTAGTTTTTAGATAAAAATTCAACTTAGTCACGATTCAATTTTAACTTTGCGAGCAGACGCTCAAATAAAGTCAGTTCTTCAAACTCACCGGCCAATTCATTCAATCTTTTTTGTACCTGTCCATAGAGTGTTTTTTCTGGAAATTCGTTATCTTTGTCAACAACACCCGCTGGTTGCTTCATGAGTAACTCGATAACTTGGTCAACATGATCGACTTGGTAAATAGTGAATAAACCATTTTGAACTGCGTCAACAACCTGAGGAGGAAGGTTGAGTTGCTTGGCATTGGATTTAGGGATTATCACGCCTTGAGTGCCTGTGAGCTTCCTGCGTTCACAAAGATTAAAGAATCCAGTGATTTTTTCGTTCGCGCCACCAATGGCTTGCACATTGCCAAACTGATCTAAAGCACCAGTTACGGCGATATTCTGTAAGATTGGTGATTCACTTATGGAAGAGAGTAAACAGCAAAATTCTGCAACCGAGGCGCTATCTCCATCGATTTCTTGATAAGACTGCTCAAATACAATGTTAGCATTTAAATGCAGTGGTGCGTCACGGCCAAAAATTCGATATAAGCAAGATGATAAAATCATCATTCCTTTGGCATGAATATTACCGCCTAACTCAGATTTTCTTTCGATATCAGCAACTTCACCGTCACCGTAATGAGTTGTGCATGTGATTCTAGCAGGTTCTCCATAGCTATAATCACCAGTATCAATAACAGTAAGCCCATTAACTTGTCCTACCATTTCACCATCAGTTGGTAGTGTGATGAACTTGTCATCAAAATTTTGGGCGGAAAAGACTTCTGATAAATTATGTCGACGCTGTTTAAATTCCAAAGCTTTCATCACAGCAGGTTGATCAATTATATTTGCTGATGAAAATGCAATTGATTGAGCTAACAGTTGTACTATTTCAGCAGATGCTAAGGATAACCGTTGCTGATGCTCAACGAGGCTGGACGAGTAAGTAAATAATGATTCAAGTGCAGAGTTGCTTAATTGTGCAGACATACTTTCTGCTAGAGCATCTAACCACAGTGCGTAGTCAGACTCTGGGTAAGCCAATAAATCAATTTCATTATTAGTTTCGCCAAGAAGAGGAAAGTGAAGGTAGAATCGCTCATCTTGAGAACGAAGATGGCTATACAAACCAATATGGCCAATTAGGACTATTTTACAATTCAATGGCACGCGGTCTAAGGTAGAGCTAACTCGATAATAACCATTATCTAGAGTGTCTATCAGTAGAGACCAAATACCTTCTTTTCCTAACAGAGAGTCAACGTTTATAAAAACCGTATGATTTTTGGCAAAGGCACCAGCTTGATATTCTGAATTATTGCCGTTTACAACAGTCTTCCCGACTAAATCTGCTCGTCTAATGCTGCCTGACAGATAACAAAACGAATTAGATTTTTCAGTAATCACACCGACATCTTTAGTTGCTGGATTATAGTGCCATTGCAAATCAATTACAGATGAATCACTTTTATTTGCAACCAGAAACTGAGTTTCTTTATTCTTAGCAACACTCATTAACGCGTCTATGAAAAGGCTTCGCTCAATACCAGTAAAATCTGCAACGTATAAATGCTGAGAAGGTAATTGTTGCGATAACTGAAATGCTTCTACTACACGCTCTTGACCTAATAACAAGTGTCTTTTATCACATTTAGCTCTAGGAGCAGTCGGAATGTTGTACTTTGGAGTAAGTTCACTTGCAGGAATTAACTTTGGATTCATATCAATGTTATCAGATTACTGTTACGCAGAAGTTTACCACATAGTTGCACGTGAAGGAGTATCTCTTCTATTTTGCTGAGAACGATGAAAATAAGCGCAATTCGAGCGTTTTACGATCACTCGGTGAGTTTTATTAAAATATCTATTTACACCGCTTACCTTTATGCATATTATTTACGCCGTTCGGAGGGGTGGCAGAGTGGTCGAATGCACTGGTCTTGAAAACCAGCAACGGTTTATCCCGTTCCAGGGTTCAAATCCCTGCTCCTCCGCCATATTAAGAAAAGGCTACTCAGTTGAGTAGCCTTTTTGCTTTGCCACGCAGTAAAACCGCTTATACTTGAGTCTAAAATAGTGTAATTTTTGATGAGCTTCAATGCACTCACTATGTCATAAATTGATAGTTACTATTTACAAATAGATAACTTGCCATCCAGCTTTATATCACTTTAAAAATTTATACTCAGAAAACTCTATTTATCAATTCATCGGTGTTGTTCGAATTGCTAATGTTCATAATATTTTAAAAAAATTAACGTTTGTAAAGAAAATCACTTCAAATTGACTACTCGGCCGCAAGCAACCGAGCTTAACGCCAATTTGATTGGCCTACGGCCAACCGTGATTTTCTAGATAGCACTCGGGGGCAAGCCCCCAAGATTTCTTTCTTTAAAATATTTTTATGACGTTTAATGTAAAAAAATTAATATTAAACGATTTAAGTGCTTTAATTTATATAAGTAGCAACAACTATTAACTTAGCAATAGTTATTTTAGTACAGAATTTTTAAGCTATATATGAATGTAAATGAGTTTGAAAATTTATAAAGAGAATTTGTTATGGAGCCAATATGTCGAGTTCAAATTCTATTAATACCGTTCCTTCCTTAACATGGAATTCAGGTCTTAAAAAACTTGACGTTTTAACTGAAGAACAAATACAGCACTTAGTTGAACAAGGGGCTAATCATAAGCTGGGAGCTTATAACAATATAAAAGTTAAGTTTAATGTACAGATGGGCGAAAAATTTCACCATAATGTTGAATTTAAAGTTTCATATTCTCAACAGAACGGAATAAAAACTTCACTAGCTAATTATTTCGCAAAATCGGAACTTAAAGAAATAGGCACTCAACTTAGAGTTGCTTATAACGGATCAGAATTCTGGAAACAAAATAATGAGTGCACTATTGAATTTGATAATGTTAATGAAAGAACCGATAAAACAGTCGGTTATCTAGGTGTGTATCAACCATTCGATATTATAGAGAACAGTCAGCCTCAATCAGATACACCATGTGTAGGGAGTGGAAATACACAAGAACCTGAAGAACAGTCTCTGCAACTTGATAGTGCATCTGCATCTGTTAACGGTGATGGATCTGTGACTGATAATGAACAGTGTCTTTTAACTGGAGAAGACGGTTTTATTTTTGAGTGGTTAACTGAGCAGGATAAGAAAGAGATAGCAGAACAAGAGCAATCCAGAAAAGAAGAAGCCTTAGTGGATGAGCTTAGTGCTGAAGAACTTCAGGAGCTATTAGCATCAAAATGCGTTAAGTCTACGTCTAAGTCTGTTCCCACAGATAAGAAGCGAAGTGATTCAAACACTAGCGTTCAGGATCATCAATTAGTATCAACGGTTACTGAAGACGTATACAAAAAAATTATTGAAAGATATGACAAGGATGCTGAAGAAATCAATAGTGAAATAACTCAATCATTAACAAGTGATTCTCATGCAGGGGGGGCATCAGAGGTTGCTGATGCGATTACGTCGGCTAATATACCAGTCTTACCAGCGGCCGCGACTGTTGTTGGAAGCAAAGAAGAAAATCTATTACCTAATAATGATAAAACTGATAGTGAATCACTTGCGAGTGATGATACTTCAGGCTCATCAGCCAGCATGATTAGCGATGAACCTTATAAAACAGACGAAGACAAAAATATTGATACAGAAAAAAGCAAAAAAAGAAAGAAAAACAAAATAAGAGATCAAGATGAAAGTGGCAAACGAAAGCGTAGGGTCGAAGAGCAAGATAAATTAACGCTTGATACAACTCTTGAAGAGGATTTTCATAAGCTTACTCCTCCTCATACTACATTTGAAAATGAAACTTCACAGGGTGAAAAGGAGGGTGCAAAAGTTGAAACACCTCCTGTACCGACCACTTCTACACATTCAACAACTAGTGCTGTCCAGCAGTCTTCTCCTATACGAAATGTCACAAATCTGATTGATATAAGCCCAAAGCTACACCTGAGAGATAATAATTTATTATTTGTATTTTGTGATACTGCATGGTCAAAGCCACAGATTGAGAAAAAAAATTATTTTGGTACAAAAAAAAGCGTAGCAAACTGTAGCGAGATAATCACAAGTTGGAAAGCGGATGCTGTCAAAAAGAGTAATAATCTGAAAATCATTTGTATAGATAAGTCTCCGATTGTAGCAGAATCATTTTTCGAAAATTTAAGCATAAATAGAGATAACTTCGATTCGGTGATGCCTCCATTTTTAGGTGACGTACAAATTTCTTTAAGCCAAGCTGTATACGATATATCGATAAAAAAACTGGTGAATGATAAGGATCTAGCTGTGAGAGTTATATGCGATTCTCAAACTATGCTTGAAGAGTTAGAACAATTTCTATCGGGATATGATTTCAAAGGTTACAGGGTAACAGGAAAGTTATAGGCGTTAATCTCTACATACTCATCATGGGCAGTGAAAGCTTAGTGAGTACGAAATAGATGAGTTTAGTAAGTTACTTTAAAGGCTGCCTATATTAGCAGCCTTTTGCTTTGTGTTAAAAAAACTGACTATCGAATTTTATCGTTAATCAGTCTTGGTTAATTATAAATAGTGATACAAAGGCCAGCCTAATAATCCAACCATACCTTCTTTATGCTCCAAACGTTCAAGCTTTTCAGGGCTTGCACCATCAATCATTTGTTGTTGATATTTTTGTGCAAACTTTAATGTTCTGATAATTGCGAAATTAAATTTGACGTTTAAATCTTCAATCAAAGTTTGTTGAAGTTGCTCAGGAAGCGAGATAAGCATTCTATCTTTCGATTCTTGCACAAACTCATCGGTAAACCATTGAGGTTCAAATGTGATGCCTGATATTTTCTTTTTTAAGTCTTCTTTAACTTTTGACTTACCGCCAAAAAATGTCTGGTAGATCAGTGCTTCTGAAAACATTTCTTCTAGGCTTCTGCACTCAACAGGATCATAACTTCCGTTCACAAAGTATAGATTTTGAATCGCTTCTGCTGCTTGTTGGCTGTGATGTTCTTTAAGTGCGCTTTGATAGGTATCCCAGCCATCCCATTCATCAGTGTCAGCAGGAGATGAAATTTGGCTTAAAAGACGTTGCTCGACTTCACCATAAACAGACTTAACATTAATTAGCTTGTATTTGCTTACAGTAGCCAACATAGTCCAACCTTTTTGAAACGACTTAATAAGGCCATCATCTTTTTTAAGCAGTAGAATGGCTTTTATTTGGTCGTGCCCTGTCAGCGCCATTAAACCAAGACTAGCAATACCAATAACATCTTGTGATGCTTGCTCTAATAAATGCATCTTGTGTTTATTGTAGAATTTGTCAGCGAGTTTAAGGCTCATTAAGACACCTTTATTTTTTATTGCTGAAATATCTGTGGAAGAGAGAATCTCTTCTTCCATGGCGAGTCGCAACACTCTCGACAAAAAAGGGCCATGATTAGGATCACGTAAAACAAGTTGCATTTACTTCTTCCTTAATCTAAAAAGCTGAACATATCATCGACTTCAGTATACTCATCATTTGTATCATTTTTCTCTTTGGCTTGAGTGACTATTTCAGTCACAAACTTGCCAATAATGGCCTGCCAGTTTGAACCTTGATCACGTAATAAGCTTTTAATGGCTTTTTCGACATCCGGTGTAAGTTGCTTAATGAGCGCAAGTAAACTTTTTGGATCATCAGTACTTAAGTGATGCTGCTCTTCTGAATCAAAACGATCTGTAAAACCAACGGTTTCTCCATCATCTTCGTCATCAAACGTATCAGCAATATTATTTGACAAATCGCTCTTGGATGGCGTCATGATCAATTCGATGAATGGAATTGACAGATAAAATAGACCAGCCGGTTCTTCAGCGATACATTCGAGAATAGCGGCTTGTTTCGCCTCACTTGACTGTATGCGAATAAGGTAAGTAAGAAAGTCAAAAGTTTGCGAAGCGAGTTCATCCGCGTTACTTTTTATCTGCTCTTCCCAATACAATGGCTGCTGACACACGATGTCTCTGATTTGTTCAGGAGTCATGAGTTCTGACATGATTGATGGACATGAAATGTCGTGATTGCTGTTAATTTGGGTCAGCGTAACAATATCCATGTTTTCGATGACTTCCACTAATTGCTCGTCATTCATCGTATTCGCAATGATCTCAAATCGTTTGCTCGCTTGCTTTGGCTCTATATCGGCAAGTTGCTTGATTTCAGCGGCTGTTAATTCAATAAGACTGTTCATTAATAGTTCTCGTCTTGATCGTAGTGGTCGTAGTAATCTTCGTTTGGTTGCGCATCTTCGTCATTAAAATCAGAGTCTACATCATCGGATTTTTGAGTAGAACTGTCGTTATCAAACATAAGTTGATATAAAACAGCACCACTTTGTATTAATAGCGTTTCAGAGTGTTCTTTGACAGCTTTTACTAGTGGGATATCGTCATTATTAAAAGCAATGTTGACTTTAAATTCATCCCAAGTTGGTGCTGTTCCAGTGGCTAACCAATTCTTCCACTTTGTTTGTGAGGCTTCAGGAAAGCGAACATTTCCGAACAATGCCACGGTTAAATACTCTGGCAGAGAGGATAAAATACTCACGTCAGCAAGCAGCACTTGTTTCATCTGCGAAGTATACTGGCTCAACGCATTTGGAGTATCAGGATCTTGGTAAGACTCTATATTTTCCCACGCATCGCGTTGTAATTGATTAATAAAAGCGATATCAAATTGACTGGACATAAACTACCTAAAAATTGAAAGCTGAGAAACTAAAATGAGTATGCTAAATATGAGTTTGCTAAATATGAATTAGTAATACTCATCCCATAGCTCACGCATAGCAGTGGTTGGATCATTCACGATGACATTATTGAAATCACGGATGAATGCTTTACGAGATTTAGGATCGACCAAAACTTCATATGAAGATTGTATCCGATGCAGCAAAGTAGCAGATAGCTGTTTTTCATCTTCCGAAGCGTTGAGCATTTTGTCAGGATGGTACTTATTAGACAGTCTCTTGTACGCTTTTTTTATTTCATCTTCTTTGGCGCTGGGTTTTATGCCTAGTACGCTAAAGTGATTAATCATAATTCTACCTGTTTTGCGGCAAGACGAGTGCTTGACTAAAAAGTTGTAATATCAATAGACTATAGGCGCATCAAAGTATAAATGAACGAAAATGCTTATAGTTTATCCAATGATTCATTTGAGCGAAAGGAGAATGATATCAAAGATGTGAAGATATCAGCAAATTTGAATTCTGTTTTTATGCGCTGCAGTCGAAACAAGCTACTCTTGCTCGTGCATAAAAACGTTACACATGGTGATAATAATATAGGTGGCAAAGCTGTATGCCTTCACTTGCCTATTCCATTTCTGGCCCACATTGAAAACCATTCAGCACTAATAACGCTAAATCCTAAGTGCCAAACTCCAATAGCGAGAGTTGCTCCTAATACATAAACGGAATGACCTAAGCGATTCGTAAGTTTATTTACATTGAGCAAGATTAAGAAACCCCTACGAGCATGAAATTAATATAGATCTAAATTGAAAAAATGGTGTTAGTGGATTCTAACCGATTAAGTCTTTTTGATTTTTTATACTAAGATTGAATAAATGTTATTAATAATCATGCTATCTAGTATGTCATGAATATGGAGATTTAAGATGTCAGTAGAAGGTAGTAATCGATCAGCTTCTAGAGCCGACTCTTTCAGTGACAGTGAGGAGTATGAGATTTTTGAGGCGCCTAATGAAAAGTGGAATGAGGCTGTAAGAGATTTAATAGCTGATGATACAAGTTTGAATGAAGCATGGCTTCAAAATAGGTACTTCATTCAGCAACTTTTACAAAAAACTGATGAAGGTGCTGAAGAATTAGAGTCTGCTCAACAAAATGAAGTATTGATGCTTTTAAACGATAAAAGTATAGATAAAAATATAAGAAAGAGAGCATTAAGGTTATTGATAGTTGAGGGAGGCGAACCAAATTTGGTGAAAGGTGATTCACATTCAACATTTCAACACTGTTTAGCTACTTTACGATTAGGGAGACTTGGACTGGGTGAAAGACATCAATCTGCAATTGAGAGAGAAACAAGAATAGCTGTTGATAACTTTGATAGGCATCACTGTTCAAGTAATCACCTTACACCCTCAGACAAAAATTTTTTAATTGAAAGAGGATTAAAAAGGTTTGGTATTGAGCCAAGTGAAAATTCAGCGAAGGGTTCCTCAAGAAAATTGTTAAGACATGAAGAGCACTCATTAAATAAAACGTTGGCATGTTTGGTTTCACCTTCAGCTATAAATGATGGCATTGCAACAGAATACGCAGATGCTTTTTCAGGTAAAGATGCTGAATCATCAAAGTTACCAGAAATACTAGTAGAACTTGATAATATTAAAGGTGAGGACGGTCACGGGCAAAAGCTTATGGAAAACTTCAGAGTACATAAGGATAGAAGTGATTTAATTAGAACTCTAAAAGTTGATATAGGAGAAGCAGCTTGCTCTGTCTCAAAGTCAAATCCAAGCATTTCAAAAGTTAGATCTGGATCAAAAGAGTTTTTAGAAATAAAAAGTGATAATAATGTTAGCTTTTATGTAGGCGATGGAAGCACACGTAGAGGATTAACTCCTACAGATTTAAAGAAGGTTTCATTTTCATCAATGAAACCGAGCATGGCTTTAGAAATAGGAACAGAAGCCATATCCCAATTGAAAACCGTTTCAGATATCGGTCAGTTTTATAATTATCACATAGACGGAAAAAATCAATCTGATGTTGTAATTTGTAAACTTACCGATAATTTAAAAGAAAAAATAGCAAGTTTATCATCAGAAGAGCTCATAGAACTTTCTAGTTTTGAATGGAAAAATAACATTTCTAAAACAAATTTGTTAAATATGATTGCTGATATGGAATCAGAGAGTCTGTTTAAGAAGATTGTAATTGAAGAATTTGACACCAAGTCACTTCATTTGTCATATACTATGTGTATTTCAGTGGAAACTTTATCACCATCTACTGCGGAGCATCGTCAATGTTTATTCGAACAAAAATGTCAGGATGCAATCTTAGGTGAAGATCTAACGTTAGACGATTTGTCAAAACTCTCAGATAAACTAGATGATAACAAATTCGTAAAAAGCTTTGAAAGGATAAGGGATACCTTAGTGGCTAATGCTAAAGGTATGGCTGAACAAATATACCCTAATGTTTTAACTAGTATAGAAAACGCAGAATATCTGTCAGAGTTAAAAACCATTGCTGAATCAAGTAACCTAAAGACAATTGTCGCGGATGGTTCTAAATACCAAGAAGTGATGGAAGCTTTTTATAAAAAAGCGAAGTCCTTAAGTAAGACCGCATTGTCGGTATCACAGGAAGATTTATCATATTGGAATAGTGTTTGGAACCATCACATTTCTAATTTTGGTGCTGAATTTACTGCATCTCTTGCAAACCGTGCAGCAGAACTCGAACGTTCATCTCAGGCTGCTTTAAACCTTGGAAGTGATAACTTTATAGCAGTTGAAGCAAGCTTGGAAGGCGCAACAAGTTTAGATGGTTTACATGATGCTATGGCATCAATTGATGAACTTAAGGCTTCTGAAAAAACTAAGTTATACCTGAGAGCTCAAGAAGCCGCTGTACGTCTCTCAAGTAAAGCTCAAGATAAAGATAAGTTGAAGACCGTAACCTTGGGTTATATTACTGATTCAATGACTCAAGAAGAAGGGAAGGTTTGGCTGGCAGCCAATAAAACTCCTATGGCAAAAGTTGCTATGGCAAACTTGCTTGCTACGTTAGGTGAGCTAAAGGTACTAGATAACGATAATCTTGTTAAAGACATTGAAGTGCTTGAATCAATTGATTCATCAGTATTAGCAAAATGCTCTCAGAAAACTATGGATGAATGTTTGTTTATCGGTATTGTAGAAAATAATATCGAAGTAATGAATAAAGCACTAGAAGCCGGTGCAAACATAAATGTAGTGAATAGCCAGAATCAGACGCCATTAATGTTGGCACTTTCAGAAGGGAATGGAAAGTTAACTGCAAAACTACTTCGCAATGAAAAAATGGAACTAGGTATTACAGACCACAATGATCAAAATGTTTTTCATCACTTATCATCGGGTCAGTATTCATCAGAAATGTTAGCTTTACTTTTATCGATTGAAATAGAACCTAATAATTTGAACAGAATAGATTCAACTGGTTTTACATGCTTACACTTGGCCATAAAAAATGGAAATACACAACTCAGTAGAGAACTGGTTAAATTAGGTGCTGATACAGAAATTCAGTGTACATCTACGGATAAAAAATTTCGTGAACTCTCAGCTATCGGGATTGCTATCGTTAGTAAAAGTACAGAGGTTTTAGCTTTTTTATCGAGTGATTCTAAATTTGATGCAAGTCATACTGATAGTCATGGAAATAATTACCTTCACCTTGCCGCTGAAAAAGGTAACTTAACAGCGTTTAAATTACTCCAAGACAAGGGAGTAGATTTAAATGCATTAGGTGCTAACCAAAAGACAGTCTTACATTGTGCCGTTGAATCTTACTCAGATGAAGTTGCGATTTATTTAGTTGATAAAGGTAATTCAGTCGATGAGGTCGATGAGGCAGGTAATGATGTAATAATGCATGCTATGAAGAAGGGGAAAGATTCGTTGGTGAGTGGATTATCCAGAAAATGTGCTTCAAGTGAACGTTTTAATAAAGACGGGTTTAATATTGTTCATATGGTTGCAGAAAGAGGTTACACCAGCTCAATGGAAGCATTGATAAACGCTGGCGTTGATGTGACCAAGCGAGTTAATAGTAAGGAATCTAGCTATCAAGATATGACCGCTTTGGATATTGTAAATAAAATTAGAGAAGATGACGAAAGTAACTTTAAGCTTTATCAAGCGATTTTTGATGTATTGACGAATGCTGATGCTGCTGTGAGTACAAGTCATCGATCAGAAGCTGATTTTGAAAGAACTGTTCAATTTCAAAAAAATAAAGAAAAAAAATATCAAGAAGAATTAGATAGAACGGAGCAAGCCGAATTATCCAAAGCAAGAACTTTTACTCAGGAAACAGCCGCTGAAGACAACTCAAATGTTCATTCTGACGAAACTTCACTTACAGAATTTAAAGCACCTAAAGGGACTGAACCAGTAGCTACAGATGGAGTGGAAGACTCTGAAACGTGAAAACTTTAAGATATGTACTTTTAACCAACAGTAACAAAAAAGACGTTAATGTTGGTTAAAAGGTTATTTAATAAAATTGCTATTTGGTAAGTTGATTTTCTATTTCACTCCAAGGTAACCATTTGAAAGACTGGTTCGCATCAGGCATTCGATTTCGCCCATCTTGTACTACCATCATTCCTTTGATCCAAGATTCGTTTCCAACAGATAGTGACGTTACGGCTAATCCATCCGTTTCAGAGCTTCCATCAATGCCTTTATCAATGTTTGCCCCAATACGGAAATTGCCTCTTGCTGAATAAGGAGGCTTTGTATCGTAAACCATATAAGAGTCGTTGCCTTGGCTGGATGCAACTAATAATGTTTCGTTTAAACCATGATAAAGCGCGAGTCCTTCGATATCAGCGACAAGTGCACCTTCAGCTTTTATAATCATTGCACCTGTAGAGGTTGCGTCAGCTTTGGCATCAAACAGCCAAATACCTTTGTTTTCTTCACCAATATACAATTTTTGTGAAACATCATCGGCAACACAACCTTCCACTTGTGACGGTATAATTAACTGACGAACTTGAGTGATTTGTGGTTTTTGTAATTTCCAGTCAACTCTATATTGTATCGATTTACCTGATTTTTCATTGGCAAAAATGTATAAGTTTTGTTTGTCTTGATAAAGGCAAGTACCGTATATGTCGTTTAATTTTGTGTCTAATTGCGCAATTTCAGAGACAACGCCGTTACTGGAAATGTCATAAAATGCTAGTTTATCTCCATCTCTAAGGCTGGCGACAGCGATTGATTTATGAGAACCATCAACGAGTACTTGTTGGCGAATATCAATATTATTAACACGACCTGTTGGTATTGATTGTATCTGTTTACCTTTCATATCAAATACAAGTAAACCCCAGCGTTTGTTTGTTCCTAAAACCAAACTTTTTTCTGGTGATGTAGGATGTACCCATATAGCAGGATCATCCATTGTGTCGCCGGCGCGATCAGATGGCTCACTTTCAACCCATGCTGGGATCTCAATGATTTTTTTAGACGAGAGAACTTTGTCGTTTGGAATCGTGTAATCAAAATTTAGATTCGTATTATTCCATTCGCTTAAAATATACTCATCGGTTTCGTCATCAAAACTGACAAATTCAAAAGTGTTTAGCTTGATGTTTATAGAAAAATGTTCCGCTTCAACTGCGCTGTTGTTAGCAATCAGCTGATTTTTGAAGAAAAGTTTTCCTCTTTCTGTTTGATGGAGTAATTTACCATGAAAAAATTGGATTGAAGTCACTTTATTATCCAATAGAGGTTCGACTAGCTTAGCTTTAATTTCTGATTCAGGATGCGCGTCGTACTGCCAAATTCCTGCTTGATGTTCAACGACATAAAGTTTTTCATTTTCTTTATCTATTGCACAATCTATTGAACCAACTGGAACTGAAAGTTGCCTAACGAGCTGCGGGTTCCATGTTTTATCCTTGTTTAATAACCACTGTTCAGCTATTCCTGATTCGCTTCCTAACCAAGCGTATGTCGAATTATCTTGAGTACGGGGTTGAATTAACTTCGAAGGTTCTTGCGGGTAGCTGAGCGTATACTTTGTAAGGTTGAGTGCCGAGTTGTATTGGTTGAACTCGATCACTACGAACATCAAAAGTGAGTGCTAAATCATCATTGACGGATAATAGTTTAAATTCACCAGAAATAATTGTTTGTAAATCACTTCTTTTATCTTTTTTAAACATTAATCCAGTTGTTTCGCTTGTGAGTAACCATCCATCTGAATATGCCGCAGACTGATTTCCTTTAATGTTTTTTACTGTTGCGACAGGGCTTATCGGTTGCTGAACAACTATGCCGTTGTTGAACGAAGCCGCTGCGCGGCAGAGTGAAGCATTAAGCCAGTTTAATCTCACTAAACCGCTTCATCCTAAATACTTATATTCCAGCACATTCGCTGTGAATTTAGGAGTAGTGGATCATGACACCTTCAGAGCAAC
>VSKX01075688.1_pt1 | contig 20625 bp, 13 predicted proteins | sample 4799481 | NCBI WGS metagenome assembly VSKX01 (sample SAMN12179537, study PRJNA552185) | sponge metagenome | biome: deep-sea hydrothermal plumes; feature: spots directly above weak diffusing fluid; material: sea water; isolation source: sponge from the Swan site of a hydrothermal vent ...
CTAAAAACTTTCAAACTCGACCCGTTCCTATCACTTCAACCGCATAATGCGCTGAAGGCAAAAATTTCAATTTGATCGACGCTTGATCGAAACACTAAATTACGAGGGTGGAGGGGCAACTGATTTTTTTAGGTTGATTCAAGAATATTTGTAGCTTACAAAGATGTGATTTAACTAGTTGCACTTAACTAACAGAAAATAAAAGGATTGTTAAGTGCTGTAACTAGTTGTTACAAAATTTTGTTATTAAAATGAATTTACAATAAGTAGAATCAATTTATATAGTAGTTATTTGGATATTTACTTAGTTGTGGACAAAATCAATAGAAATATTATAAAAGAATTAAACGAAAATTCACGGATCTCTGTAAGCGAATTATCTAAATTAGTCCATTTGTCAGCGCCTGCAGTAAAGGAGCGTATTGATAAACTTGAAGAGCAGGGAGCAATATTAAAATATAGTATTCAAACTGATCCTGAAAAAATGGGATTAAATATTTCTGGCTTTGTTTATGCAAACGTAATTATTGGCAAGGAAAAAGAGTTTGTTACTCACCTAAAAGGGTGCTCAGCCGTTACAGATTGTTTCAATGTCACCGGTGAAAAAGCGTTTATATTTAAAGTGTGTGTCAAGAATATGTCTGAATTAGATAGATTGCTTGAAAGTATGTCTACTATCTGTAAAACAGATACGTCGTTAGTATTATCTACAGTATTACAGTCAAGGCTTCCATCTGTCGATGAGACACTATTAACTACCGTTGGAACGAATTGCGTATTGAATAGATCTATTCCTATATGACTGATAAATTTAATAATTGTTTTATTTTATATAAAAAAGACCAAACAACTTTCGATTGGTCTTTTTATTTGTAACTTATGGTTTAATGATAATTATGAGTCAATGTAATCACGGCCATAATAGCAATCTAAAAGTATTTGCTTTAATTCAGAGATAAGAGGGTATCTTGGATTCGCGCCAGTACATTGATCATCGAATGCATCTTCAGCTAATTCATCAATTTTAGCTAAGAAGTCAGCTTCATTCACTCCTGCTTCTTTGATTGATGCAGGTATGCCAATCGCCTTCTTGATTTGATCGATTTTTTCAAGCAACTTTTCAACCTTTTGTTCATCAGTATTTCCTCCAAGACGCAAATAATCTGCAATTTGAGCATAACGACATAAAGCTTTAGGGCGATCATATTGACTAAAAGCGGCTTGCTTAGTCGGCATGTCAGTTGCATTAAAACGAATTACATTCGAAATTAGTAAAGCATTCGCTAAACCATGAGCTAAATGGAACTCTGCACCTAGCTTATGCGCCATTGAGTGACAAATTCCTAAGAAAGCATTAGCAAATGCAATACCGGCGATTGTGGCTCCGTTGTGAACTTTTTCTCTTGCGATTGGTGCATCAGCACCTTTTTCATAAGCTTCTGGCAAGTATTTTGTTAACAAATCCATAGCCTGCAAAGCCTGCCCATCACTGTACTCGTTGGCCATGATGCTAACAAAAGCTTCTAATGCATGAGTGATTGCATCAATACCACCAAATGCTGTTAATGATTTAGGCATGTTCATCACTAAATTCGGGTCAACAATGGCCATATTTGGTGTTAATTCATAATCAGCAATCGGGTATTTTTGTCCTGTAACCTCATCTGTGACAACGGCGAATGGTGTAACTTCAGAACCTGTTCCTGAAGTTGTTGGGACTGCTACCATCATGGCTTTTTTGCCAAGCTTAGGGAATTTGTAAATTCTTTTTCGAATGTCCATGAAGCGTAAAGCTAGATCTGCGAAATCAATATCTGGGTGCTCGTACATAACCCATATTATTTTTGCAGCATCCATAGGGGAGCCACCACCAAGGGCGATAATAACATCGGGTTGAAAGCTACTAGCCATTGCAGCACCTTGCTTGACTACTGATAACGTTGGATCAGCTTCAACGTCATAAAATACTTCAGTCTCAAGCCCTTGAGATTTTAGGATTTTCAATGTTTCATCGCAATATCCATTATTGAATAGATATTTATCAGTCACGATAAGCGTGCGGCGCTTTGTATTTAATTCTTCTAACGCGATAGGGAGACAGCCACGACGGAAATAGATAGATGATGGTAATTTATGCCACAACATATTTTCAGCCCTTTTTGCCACCATTTTTTTGTTGATCAAGTGACTCGGTCCAACATTTTCTGAAATTGAGTTACCACCCCAAGATCCGCAGCCTAGCGTCAAAGATGGAGCAAGTTTAAAGTTATAAAGATCACCAATTCCACCTTGTGAAGCTGGAGTGTTAATCAATATCCGAGCCGTTTTCATTCTGAAACCGAATTGTTTTACTCGCTCTGTTTGCGTGTCTTGATTAGTATATAATCCTGATGTATGACCAATGCCACCCAGTGCGACAAGTGCTTCAGCTTTATCTAGTGCATCATCGAAGTTTTTAGCACGGTACATGCCAAGTAACGGTGATAGTTTTTCGTGTGCAAAGGCTTCACTATCTACAATTTCTGTTGCTTCGCCAATGAGAACTTTTGTAGTCGAAGGAACTTTTATGTCAGCCATTTCAGAAATTTTTACTGCACTTTGCCCAACAATATCTGCATTTAAGTGCCCATTTTTCAAAATTACTTTTTGTACAGCTTTAATTTCTTTGGCGTTAAGAATATAACCACCATGGGACGCAAAACGTGCTTTTACTTGATCATATACACTATCAAGCACAACAACAGCCTGCTCTGATGCGCAAACAACTCCGTTATCGAAAGTTTTTGACATGAGAATAGAACTAACAGCTCGTTTGATATCAGCAGCATCATCAATAACGATAGGTGTATTGCCTGCTCCTACACCAATAGCTGGTTTGCCTGATGAGTAAGCTGCTTTTACCATTCCTGGGCCGCCAGTGGCGAGAATAAGGTTCATTTTCTCGTGCTTCATTAATTGATCTGATAATGCAACACTAGGTTCGTCAATCCAGCCGATTATATCTTTTGGTGCACCGGCTTTAATAGCGGCATCAAGTACCAATTTTGCAGCGGTAGTGGTTGATTGTTTAGCTCTAGGATGTGGTGAAAAGATAATGCCATTACGAGTCTTTAAGCTGATCAATGCTTTAAAAATTGCAGTAGAGGTGGGGTTCGTTGTCGGTACTATTCCACAAATTAAGCCGATAGGTTCTGCAATGGTAATTGTGCCGAAAGTTATATCTTCATCAATAATTCCACAGGTTTTATCATCTTTGTATTTGTTATATATGTACTCTGAAGCAAAATGGTTTTTAATCACTTTATCTTCTAGAATACCCATACCAGTTTCATTAGCAGCCATCTTTGCGAGTGAAATTCGTGCATCAGCTGCTGCCAATGCAGCTGCTCTAAATATTTTATCTACTTGCTCTTGACTGAAATTGGCAAATTTAGCCTGAGCCTCAGCCACTCTATCTACTAATAGATCCAGTTCTTGAGCGTTTGTTACTGTCATATTGAGCTTCCTATAAAAATGTTTAGGCAACTTTAGATTTGACTAAATATTTTCAACAACACAAAATTTACCGATTTACGTGAAACAATACTGTGATCACTTTGGCAAATTTGTCTTCATTTTGTAATAAAATTACATTTAGAGATGATTTTTTGTATAGAGATACGAAAGAAGGTATTAGAGAGGGATAAATAAGATAATAAAATATATAGAATTAATTATATTTTGATAAAAGAATGACCGTCGCTTTGGCGTTTTCAAGTTTTTTTAAATGCTGTAAATTTTTGTCTTCGCAAATTCCTATTTGCTTATTAGCTCTTTCAACGGCACGGGAAGCAATTGAATGTAGCTGAACTTTAATTTTTGGAGTGTAGAAATCATATGATTTGGGATGTTGAAACAATAGGTTGATAATATCAGGATAACTATGTTCACATGCAGAATGAAAAGCTGTATAGCCTCTATCGTCTTTTACAGTGATGTTTGCACCATATTCTATAAGAGTTTCTACTATTTCATAAAAACCGTGAGAAACTGCAACTATAAGCACTTCTGCTTCAACTGACTTAAGTAATTTTGGGGCGTGTTGAAGTACAGCTCTTAGTGCTGGAATATTATTAAAATGAACTGCAATGAGTATATGCCTTGTATTCAGCTTTATTTGTTGATTCTTTATCAATACTGAAACAATATCAGGCTGGTGCTCTTTCATGAGTAATGTCAAAACATCAGAGTTTGAGTGGTTTGTGCTAAATAGGTTTATTTTCGTACTATTTATTAGAACATTTAAGCAGTGCCATGATTGACTTGCGGCTGCTACATTTAAAGCTGTATTTCCATCAGCATCGATAATATCAGGATCTACAGATGGTGATTCTAATAATAGAGACACCGCTTTAGCATGGTTATGTATACACGCAATATGGAGCGCAGTATTACCTGTATTGTCTAATGTATTTAACTCAGTGAGATAACTTAAAAACTCAGCTAACACATTGAGACTATTATTCAACACACAAGTGTGAAGCCATGGAAACTCGAAGTTATGTTTTCTTTTCGTTGATACACCAGCGTTAAACAACTTTCTAACCGCAACAGTATTGTCTTGGGCAATGCTTCGAAGCATTACTATTTCAAGTGACTGGCTGCTCAGTTGTTGATGAATAAGACCTGGTTCCATAAACTCGATAACATTTGGGTCTAGCAATCTTTCATCACAAGAATTTAATTTCCCAAGACAAGCAAGCTTTTTAAAGAATGCGGCTGTAACATTTGGAGTATTCAAAATGTTGACAACATCTTCGGCGAGATTGGTGTCTGTCTCATCCAATATCCATCTGAGTATTTTTCGATGTACTCTGCTGTTTGTACTAACTTGATATTGAAGTTCCTTAGCATTTGCATCGCGTCGTTCAACAGCAATTTGAGATAAACTTTCACCAATATCTTCTTGAGAGTTGAATGCGCATACTTGCAAGAAATCAGATAAATTTTCACAACTTGATAGTGTATGCTGAAACACTGAAAGAGGAGGGTGGGCATCTCTATTAGTTGATGGACTTTTGTTAGTGTTCTGACGAAGGGCCTTATTGTTAGGCCAGGCTAATTTAGGTCGAAAAGCACCAATCATAATAGCCTCATTTCCAAATAGTAAAGTTGCTGGTGATTGTCTATGCTTAGTAGGTATTTGAACAGTGAATTTTTATTAATTACTGCTTCATCTAGTTATAGGGTTCGATACCTAATAGTTTGTTTTTATATGCTTTACCAGATTGTAAGTGCAGTTTTAATTTATTAATCAATATTGAAAATGAATAAATCCTGTACTTATATCGGTTTGCATTCAGCTTAGGTTAACCAATTGTTAGCTCCCCATTCGTGTCATTCTGCATAATTTTTTTAATTTCTACGCTGCATAGATTCTGTGATAGTAGAACATGTAATTTTGCTAATGCTGCTTCTATTGTAAGGTCTGCACCACTAATCACACCAGCCTCAGCGAGTGCATTACCGGTTGCATATCCTGACATATTGACTCTTCCTTTAAAGCACTGCGTTAAGTTAACTAGCACAATTCCATTTTGATCTGCTTTACGTAGAACATCTAATAAAGCAGGACTCTCTGGCGCGTTACCAACACCAAAAGTTCTTAGAATTAGAGCTTTTACTGGTTGCTGAAGAACATTTTCGAAGAGTTTTGCATCGATCCCAGGATAAAGTAAAATTACACCGATAGGCTGCGGCTCAATTTTAATCACTTGAAGTGAATTGCTTTCATTTTTGAACGCTGGTGTGATGTGCTGCTTTATTTTTATACCAGCCTCGAGTAAAACAGGAAAGTTTGGAGACGCAAAAGCTTCGAAACCATCAGCGTGAGCTTTAGTCGTTCTGTTTCCTCTAAACAATTTATTATTGAAAAATAAACTTACTTCAGGAATAGGGTGACATGCAGCAATATATAAAGAGTTTAAAAGGTTAGCTTGACCATCAGATCTAAGCTGCGCAAGTGGTATTTGTGATCCCGTGACAATAACAGGTTTACTGAGATTTTTGAGCATAAATGACAATGCAGAAGCGGTATAAGCCATGGTATCAGTACCATGTAATATGACGAAACCATCATACTTATCGTAGTTGTCAAAAATGTCATCAGCAATTCTTTGCCAATCACTAGGCATCATGTTCGACGAGTCAATGAGAGGACTATATTCATGAATAGTAAACTGTGGCATTTCGTCATGATAAAATTCTGGCATATCACGAACGCATTGAGTTAAAAATCCAGCAACAGGGATAAAGCCTTTATTGGTCTTTTGCATTCCAATTGTCCCGCCTGTATAGGCGACATAGATGGATTTATTATTCATAAAGAGAAAACTTGAGAAAAGAATATCATGACAAGATTTTACTACACCTTTCCATAACAGCAATAAAAAAGGGCAACTAATTTCTGGCCTTTAATGTTTTACACCTAATTAAAAATTACATTTATCGCAGAACATATACATATTCTTTGGATCGTCAAATTGACTCAGTTGTTCAATGGATTGTGTCCAGTTCTTCAATGTTTTATTGAGAATACTTGTCGATGCATATGTCTTAGGTAAATAAGCCGTTACTGAAGCAAATAACTCTTGGATAATCAGTTCTTCAGCAGTGAGCTGTTTCTCGATAATTTTGGTGTCAAAGTGTTCTAATTGCGCGAAATCAGCTGCTTTAGCTACAGCGTTATCAAGATCTCCAAGTTCATCAACTAAACCTAACTCTAATGCTCTTTTGCCACTCCAAACTCGACCTTGTGCAATCTTATCAACTTGTTCAAGTGTCATTTCACGCTCTTTAGCAACGAGTGAAATAAAATTGTGATAGCCACGTTCAACTTGTTTTTGAATGACTGCTTTTACTTGAGGTGATATTCCACGAGTACTCGAAACTCCAGCCCAATCAGAGGTGCCCACACCATCACTGAAAACACCAACTGATGCGAGTGTATCTTCAAAGGTATTGAACATTCCAAAAATACCGATAGAACCTGTTAATGTTGTCGGTGTTGCAAAAATGTAATCAGAGCTTGCTGAAATCCAATAACCACCAGAAGCTGCATAACTGCCCATACTCACAACTACAGGTTTTCCTGAATTTTTGAGTGCTAATAATTCTTGTCTGATTTGTTCAGAGGCAAATGCGCTTCCACCAGGGCTATCAACGCGAAGTACAACGGCTTTCACTTGGCGATCAAAACGAGCTTGTCGTAAAAGCTCCGAAGTGCTTTCTCCCCCAATAGTTCCTGCAGGTTGGTTACCGTTTAATATTGTACCTTTAGCTACAATGATCCCCACAGAATCACCGAACACTAAATTATGCTTAGGTTTAACAAGTGATAGATAATCGCCAAATTCAATGTTTTTATAACCATTACCAGAACTTTCTTTACCAACTTTATCGATCATTGCTAAACGAAATTGTTCAGGTGTAGCCAATTCATCTACAAGCTTGGTGTTAAGTGCCATTTGACCAGATTCACCTTCAGCCTTATCTAGAGCAGCAAGAAAATCGTCAGGATTCAACACTACATCGTCTTTATTTATTTCTCGATTCTGACTAATAATTGCTTCGTAATTACTCCAAATGTCGTTGAGTAAAACTTCATTGGCATTTTTTGCGGCTGGAGACATGTCATCACGAATAAAAGGCTCTACAGCTGATTTAAATGTGCCTACACGAAAAATATGTGTATTAATCTTTAATTTTTCAAGAGCTGATTTGTAATATAGGCGAAATCGACCAAGTCCTTCTAGCCGCACACTACCTTGAGGGTTTAAATATACTTTGTCAGCATAACTGGCAAGCAAATATTGGTTTTGATCAAAATAATTACCTACGGCAAAAACAGACTTCCCTTGAGTTTTGAAGCGCTCAAGTGCTTGACCAATCGATTCTAACTTGCTTATCCCTGCTCCTCTTAAGTGAGAAAGATCTAGTACCATGTTGTCGATTCGTTTGTCATGAGCCGCGTTATCAATCACATATAGCACATCGGCTAACAAAACCTCGTTATCACCTTGATTACCTTGTGTTTCTTCTATTGCCGCTTCGATCGGGTCAACATGTTTTTTTTGGTCCACGATTCGGCCATTTAAATTGAGTAATAAAGCAGTCCCTTTATCTAGCTGAATTTCATCACCCGTAGATAAGGCTACAATAAAAGCAATTAAACCGATTAAAACGAGAGGGAAAAATACAATATTGATGATGAGTTGGCGGGTGAAATTAATAACGTTCCATATTAAAGTTAAGGTGTTTTTTGTTGTTAGTGGTTTTTTCGTGGACATAGCCACTCCCGTAAATTAAATCATACTTATATGCTACCTGAAATACTTCAAGAAAACGAAACACAATTGTAACCGTTTTTATCTGTATGAGCTTGAGCTTATAGTGAGCTCAATGTATGTTAGCTATTAAAAATTCAATCGAGCGTTTAAAAAGGATGTTTACATGGCATATCCACATTTATTAGAACCTCTAAATTTAGGTTTTACGACGTTAAAAAATAGAGTGCTAATGGGATCCATGCACACAGGGTTGGAAGAAGAAAAAGGTGGGTTTGATAAACTTGCAAAGTTTTATCAAGAACGGGCTGAAGGTGGTGTAGGGCTAATAGTGACGGGTGGTATATCACCTAACTTTAGGGGGCGCTTGACTCCACATGCCAGCCAGTTAAGCTTTGGTTGGCAAGTAAAAAAACATAAAGTAGTCACGGATGCAGTTCATCAAGCTGACGGTAAAATTTGCATGCAAATATTGCATTCAGGCCGATATGGTTATCATCCGTTTTCTGTTGCGCCGAGTAAAGTTAAATCTCCTATTTCACCATTTAAACCATCAGCGTTATCTAATCGACAGATTAATAAAACAATCAGCCATTATGCAAAATCAGCAATGCTTGCACAAAAAGCTGGCTATGACGGTGTTGAAGTCATGGGTTCAGAAGGCTACTTAATTAACCAGTTCATTTGTACAAGATCAAATGTTCGAACAGATGAGTGGGGTGGTAGCATTGAAAATCGATGTAAGTTTCCTGTAGAGATAATAAATGCGATCCGTGAGCGTGTAGGAAATGAATTCATTATTATTTTTCGGCTTTCAATGCTTGATTTGGTTGATAAAGGCTCTTCATGGAACGAAGTCGTTTACCTTGCAAAACTATTAGAGAAAGCAGGGGTGAATATCGTCAATACAGGTATCGGTTGGCATGAAGCAAGGATTCCAACAATTGCGACAAGTGTGCCTAGAGGGGCGTTTAGTTGGGTGACCGAACGTCTTAAAAAAGAACTTTCAATACCATTAATTGCGACAAACAGAATTAATACACCAGAAATAGCAGAACAAATCATTAGTAGCGGCCAAGCTGATATGGTGTCTATGGCAAGACCATTTCTTGCAGATCCTGAATTTGTGAACAAGGCCAGTAATGATTTAGCTAATGAAATCAATACTTGTATAGGTTGTAATCAAGCCTGTTTAGATCACACCTTCAAATTAAAACGAGCAACTTGCTTGGTTAATCCTAGGGCTTGCTACGAAACTGAACTTAACTTCGTAAATACCCAAAACAAAAAGAAGTTAGCTGTAGTTGGTGCGGGTCCTGCTGGGCTCGCTTTTTCAGTTTATGCTGCACAACGAGGTCATGAGGTTGTACTTTTTGAAGCTAAGAGTGAAATTGGCGGTCAATTTAACTTAGCCAGAAAGATACCGGGCAAAGAAGAGTTTGATGAAACAATTCGATATTTCCAAAATCAGTTAGTGAAATATAAAGTTGATCTGAGACTAAATACTAATTTTGAATCACGTTATATTAACGAATTTGAGTTTGATGAAGTCATAGTAGCTTCAGGTGTAACTCCTAGACAGATCTCGTTCACTGGAAGTGACAGAGATAATGTTGTCGACTACCAACAAGTGCTAAGCGGTAAAGTTTCAATTGGGAAAAGTGTCGCGTTAATTGGTGCTGGCGGTATTGGTTATGACATGGCTCATTATCTAGGTGAATCAGAATCAAAGACATTACATCCTGAAAAATGGTTTAAAAGTTGGGGAATAGATACCGAGTACCAAAATGTGAGCGGGCTTTTAAGTTCACCTGTTGAATCTGATCCAGAAAGAACGATTTATTTGCTGCAACGAAAGACAAGTAAAATGGGTAAAGGGCTTGGTAAAACGACTGGGTGGATCCATCGATTGGTGATTAAGCAGCATAAAGTAATCACTAAATCAGGTGTTAGTTATGAAAAAGTTGATGATGAAGGATTTCATATTTCGATCGATGGTAAGGCTGAAGTGCTGAAGGTCGACCATATCGTGTTATGTGCTGGACAAGAATCTAATAAAAAATTAGCTTCAGAATTAGAATCTTGCGGGAAGCCTGTTCATATTATCGGTGGAGCTGATTTAGCGGCAGAACTTGATGCTAAACGGGCGATAAGGCAAGGAGCTGAATTAGCAGCAACTATATAGATCTTGTTACATCTATTTCGCAGAGATAAAAAAAGGCTTGGAATTCCAAGCCCTTTTTGTTGATAAATGGTTTAATAGAGTTCACTACTACTCAATAGCGAGCGCTTCGTGTTGGTGTAAAGGCAACTCTAGATCTAAATCAGATGTCGGAACACAACAACAGGGTAAACACTCGTCGTCTTCCAATACGGCCAATGGTTCTGCGATGTAAGTAACGCTGCCTGAGATAACTTTGGTCTTACAAGAGCCACAAAAACCGCTGCGACATTCTGAAAAAATATCGATCTCTTTTTGTTCTAACGCATCAAGCAAAGTAGGCTGTTTATCAAACAATAATACAGCCTGTCCTTTTAAACTAACAATAGGCGATTTCTTAAAGATCAAAGTCTTCGAACTCGCTTTCATCGATTGAAGCATCAATTTGGCCAACAAGATATGAAGAGACTTCTACTTCTTGTGGCGCAACTTGAACCGCATCGCTTTCAAGCCAGTTTTTCATCCACGGAAGTGGGTTAGACTTTTCAGGATATGGTTGATCTAAATTAACAGCTTTCATACGTTGATTTGTAATGTATTCTACATACTGGCACAAAATATTTTCGTTCATGCCAATCATTGAACCATCTTTAAATAGATATTCGGCCCAATCTTTCTCTTGTTCAGCTGCTTTATAGAATAAGTCATAAGCATCTTGACGACACTCAATTGCTATTTCTGCCATTTCAGGATCATCTTTTCCTGATTGCATAATGTTCACAATATGTTGAGTACTGTTTAAGTGCAACGCCTCATCTCGTGCAATAAGACGAATGATTTTTGCGTTACCTTCCATTAAGTTTCTTTCTGCAAACGCAAATGAGCAAGCAAAGCTGACATAAAATCTTATTGCTTCAAGAGCATTCACTGACATCATACAAAGATAAAGCGATTTCTTGAGCTCACGCAAACTGACAGTAATCTCTTTTCCGTCAATTTGATGCGTACCTTCACCTAGTAGTTCATATACTTGGGTTAGCTTGATTAAATTATCGTAATAACTCGAAATATCCGTAGCTCGTTTTAAAATTTCTTCATTCACAACAATGTCATCAAAAACAACGGAAGGATCGTTGACGATATTACGAATAATGTGCGTGTAAGAGCGGCTATGGATGGTTTCTGAGAAAGACCATGTTTCTATCCATGTTTCTAGTTCAGGCAGCGATACCAAAGGTAAAAAAGCGACATTGGGAGAGCGACCTTGAATAGAATCAAGCAATGTTTGATATTTCAAATTTGAAATGAAAATATGCTTTTCATGATCAGGCAAAGCCGTGTAATCAATTTTGTCTTTACTGACATCTACTTCTTCAGGGCGCCAGAAAAAAGATAATTGCTTTTCAATTAACTTTTCAAAAACTTCATATTTTTGTTGATCGTAGCGAGCTACGTTAACCGGCTGGCCAAAAAACATTGGCTCAAGAGTTGCGTTGTTAGGTGTTTGACAAAAAGTTGAATAGGCCATGAATATTTGCTTCCAAGCGGGGGCTGCGCCCCCAAATTACTACGAAATTGAAAATCTTTGTAAAATATATTCTCGTTTAACTTAGAAATTATATCTTACAAGCGCCGCCAGCACATCCGTCATCCTCTACTTCGATGCTGGTGATGTCATCGTGACTGTCAGTAGCTCCGTCACGGGTATTATGATAATATAATGTTTTGATACCTAACTTATATGCAGTCAACAAATCTTTAAGTAATGTTTGCATCGGTACTTTACGATTATCGAACTTTGAAGGGTCATAACTGGTATTCGCTGAAATGGCTTGGTCAACGAATTTTTGCATGATACCAACGAGTTGTAAGTAACCTTCATTACTCGGCATCTGCCATAGCAGCTCATATTTATTTTTCAATAAATCAAAATCAGGGACAACCTGTTTTAACTGACCATCCTTACTTGCTTTGATGCTAATTAAACCACGTGGAGGCTCAATGCCATTGGTTGCATTTGAAATCTGTGACGAAGTTTCAGATGGCATTAAGGCAGACAATGTCGAATTACGTAATCCATGAGTCGTGATTTCTTCACGTAATGTTTCCCAATCTAAATGCAAAGGCTCTTGAGTAACTTTATCAATGTCACGCTTGTAAGTGTCGATTGGTAAAATGCCTTGCGAGTAGGTCGTTTCGTTAAATAACGGACAAGCAGCGTATTCTTTTGCAAGATTCATAGATGCTTTTAACAAGTAAAACTGAATGGCTTCAAATGTTTTATGAGTTAAGTTATTTGCACTACCGTCAGAATACTTCAGTCCATTTTTAGCAAGGTAATTAGCAAAGTTAATTACACCTATACCTAATGTACGACGGTTCATTGAAGCTTTTTCGGCCGCTTTGATCGGATAATCTTGATAATCCAGTAAATTATCAAGAGCACGTACAGCAAGACTCGACAACTCTTCTAATTCAGACAAATCATCAATTGCACCAAGGTTCAGAGCTGATAGGGTACATAATGCAATCTCACCATTTTCATCATCAATGTTGTTCATTGGTTTAGTTGGCAACGCAATTTCTAGACATAAGTTAGACTGTCTAATTGGTGCAACCTTTGAATCAAACGGGCTATGAGTATTACAGTGATCAACGTTTTGAATGTAAATACGGCCTGTTGAGGCACGTTCTTGCATCAACAATGAAAATAATTCACTAGCACGAATGGTCTGACGGCGTATGTTAGTGTCACTTTCATATTGATTATATAGACGTTCAAATTCAGCTTGATCTTCAAAGAAAGCATCGTAAAGACCCGGTACATCAGATGGACTGAATAGACTAATATTTTGCTTTTTAATCAAACGTTGATACATCAACTTATTGATTTGAACACCGTAATCTAAGTGACGAATACGGTTATCTTCAACACCACGATTGTTTTTAAGTACAAGAAGGGATTCAACTTCCAAATGCCAAATTGGGTAAAATAAAGTTGCTGCGCCACCACGAACACCACCTTGAGAACAAGATTTAACTGCGGTTTGAAAGTGCTTGTAAAACGGAATGCAACCAGTATGGAATGCTTCACCGCCACGGATTGGGCTGCCTAAAGCACGGATACGCCCAGCATTAACACCAATACCTGCTCGTTGGCTGACATATTTAACAATCGCAGAAGATGTTGCATTGATCGAGTCAAGGCTGTCGTCACATTCAATTAGCACGCATGAGCTAAATTGACGTGTTGGAGTACGTACACCGGCCATGATTGGAGTTGGCAATGAAATCTTGAAGCTTGAAACAGCATCATAAAAACGCTTAATATAATCAAGACGAGTATCTTTCGGATAACGTGAAAACAAACATGCAGCCACAAGAATGTATAAAAACTGTGCGCTTTCGTAAATTTCGTTTGTTACACGGTTTTGGACTAAATATTTGCCTTCGAGCTGTTTAACGGCTGCATAGGAGAAATTCATATCTCTCCAATGGTCCATATAGCCGTCCATTATATTAAGCTCTTCTTGAGTGTAATCTTCAAGAATATGGCTGTCGTATTTACCTAACTCAACAAGACGTTGAACATGAGTGTAAAGCTTAGGCGGCTCAAATTGGCCGAATGCTTTTTTACGTAGATGGAATACCGCTAAACGCGCCGCTAGAAACTGATAATCTGGTGATTCAGGAGAGATTAAGTCGGCTGCTGCTTTGATGATTGTTTCATGGATCGCTTCTGTTGGAATGCCATCGAAAAATTGCAGGTGAGAACGAAGTTCTACTTCTGAAACTGAGACATTGTTCAACCCTTCGGCTGCCCATGTAATTACGCGATGGATCTTATCGAGATCGATTGTTTCTCGTTCACCACTACGCTTAGTTACTGTCAAATTACTGTTCATTTATGAGAGGCCTTAGTTCGTATATCTGTCAGTGAATACTACTGATCTGTCCATGTAAAAAATCAATCTTTCCAGCCACTGGCGAGTCAAGGTGTTGACTATTTTAGCGCGATGTACTAGTCACAAAATTGTATGTGAGATTGTGTTAACTACACAAGATATAGTGTTTGTTAGTTCGTTAGATACAAGATAGTGAGGTTTTAGGTGATTTGCAAGAGGCTTTTGATAGGGCAAGCTGTGGATAACTTGAGGGTAAAATGTCGGGTTAGTAAAAGCTAACCCGACAGGGTAAATTCTAAAAAGGCTAAGCTAAGACTGAATCAAATATATGCAAAATAAAAATTACAAAAACACCGTTAATAAAATGTTAATCACTCAGTTTTGCATCTTAAACAATTGTAACAAATCGATCGGAGTTTTTAATGAATGATCGGCACCCCAAGATTCAGGTTCGTCATTATGAGCAATATATCCCCAAAGTGCTGCAACAGATCTCATGCCTGAATTTTTTGCAGCTTCAATATCTCTTTGCGCGTCACCTATATATAGAATATCTGCTGGTAGACAGTTAATCTGCTGCGCAGCAAGTAACATCGGAGCCGAGTGAGGTTTTGGAAAAGATGTCGAATCACCAGAAACGATACAGCCAATGTCAGAGAGTAAACCTAATTTAGTGATAAGTGGTCGACAAAAACGAGCGGGTTTATTGGTGACTACACCAAATGGGATATTCAGTTGCTTTAATTGACTGAGTAGCTCTGACATACCTTCAAAAAGTCCACCATTTTCACCATTGAGTCGTTGATAATGAACTAACAAACCGCTTTGAATGTGCTTTTGTTCAACAACTGATAAATTCGGTAGAGCAGTTTGCACCATATATAAGCTGCCATGAGATGCTGAAGATCGTGCAATAATAGGATCGCAAGAGTCATAACCAAATTCGTTTAGGCTGGCATTAAGCGAGCCGATAAGATCAATGGCCGTATCAGCCAAGGTGCCGTCCAAATCAAACAGAACACCTTTTATTGGATTATTCTTCTTCATATTGTTTTTGAGTTGCAATCATATAATTAACATCAAGACTATCGGTGTAGCTAAAAAGTTGTGTAAGAGGATTGTAGGTAATGCCAAGCGCATCAAAACAAACTAACTCTGATTGTTCTGCTAACTTAATCAATTCAGATGGTTTTATGAATTTTGAATGCTCATGAGTCCCCACAGGTAGCATTTTTAAAATATGTTCCGCACCAAGAATAGCTTGTACATAAGACTTAATGTTTCTATTTATAGTAGAAAAGAAAACGTGACCACCAGGCTTTACCATATCAAAACACGCTTGAATCACAGAAGCTGGCTCTGGTACGTGCTCAAGCATTTCCATGCAAGTGATAATATCGTAGTGGTCTTTGTGATCAGCGGCATGTTGTTCAGCAGTAGTTTGAATATAATCAACATTTACTTGGCATTCTAAAGCGTGCAATCGAGCAACTTCTAACGGTTCAGTGCCCATGTCTAGCCCACGAACTGTAGCGCCAATCTTTACCATGCTTTCAGAAAGAATACCGCCACCACAACCAACATCTAACACGCTCTTACCAAAAAGGCCGTTAGATTTCTCATCGATATAATTGAGTCGCAATGGATTCATTAAATGTAACGGTTTGAAATCGCCATTAGGATCCCACCAAGTAGCAGCCATATTTTCGAATTTAGTGATTTCATGTTGATCAACATTCAAACTGGAGTTCATGTACATACCTGTCATTTTTAAATTTGTATAGCTTGGCAAGATTATATACCTAAAATTGAAGCTATTGGGCAATGAAACTTATGTAACAATAACTAAAATCTAAGTTTTTTACTGTAAATGTTTATGTTTTGTTTTATTTACCTTTTAGTCGTACAAATATCAAGCATTCAAACTTGCGCCTTCTGGTGCTAACTCTCGGGTTTTATGAGAATATATCAATAATTAAGTCATACAATTACCGCTTGAATGACTGTTAGGTCTGGCAGCATTAAATAACTGTGTTAGAATGTTAAATTACGTTTTTTTAGCTCGACAATGACACGGATTTTGTGTCGTCAGCAAACCATCAGGAGAGCGAGCGGTTTATGACTGATCTGGCATCATCAATTTCACCGATAAATATTGAGGATGAATTAAAAAATTCATACCTTGATTACGCAATGAGCGTTATCGTGGGCAGAGCATTGCCTGATGTACGCGATGGCTTAAAGCCCGTACATCGTCGTGTTCTTTTTGCAATGAACGAGTTAAAGAACGACTTTAACAAGCCTTATAAAAAGTCAGCTCGTATTGTCGGTGACGTAATAGGTAAATATCACCCACATGGTGATTCTGCGGTTTATGACACTATTGTACGTATGGCTCAGCCTTTCTCCATGCGTTATACATTGGTTGATGGTCAAGGTAACTTTGGTTCTGTTGATGGTGACGCTGCAGCGGCAATGCGTTATACCGAAATCCGGATGGAAAAGTTAGCTCATCAGCTATTAGCAGATCTTGATAAAGAAACCGTCGACTTTGTTCCAAACTATGACGGTACAGAATTTATTCCAGCTGTGTTGCCGACAAGAGTACCAACGTTACTTGTTAATGGTTCATCAGGTATTGCTGTTGGTATGGCAACGAATATTCCGCCTCATAACTTGAACGAAGTTGTGCAAGGTTGTTTAGCATTAATTGAAAATCCTGAAATCACCATTGATGAATTGATGGAATATATTCCTGCACCTGATTTCCCAACAGCTGCTTTCATTAATGGTCGTAAAGGCATTATTGATGCTTATCATACTGGTCGTGGTCGCGCTGTTATGCGTGCACGTGCGACAGTTGAAACAGACAGTAACAATAAAGAAACCATTATTGTTACTGAAATACCGTATCAGGTGAACAAAGCGCGATTAATTGAAAAAATTGCTGATTTAGTTAAAGACAAGAAAATTGAAGGCATCAGTGCGCTTCGCGATGAGTCTGATAAAGACGGTATGCGTATTGTTGTTGAAATCAAACGTGGTGAAGTAGGCGAAGTTGTTTTAAACAACTTATATGCTCAGACACAAATGCAAAGTTCTTTCGGTATTAATATGGTTGCGTTGACCAATGGTCAGCCAAAACTTTTTAATCTTAAAGAAATGCTTGAATGCTTTGTGCTTCACCGTCGTGAAGTCGTTACTCGTCGTACAGTATTCGAACTGCGTAAAGCTCGTGATCGTGCTCATATCCTTGAATCACTTGCCATCGCACTTGCTAATATTGATCCAATTATTGCTTTAATTAAAGCGTCACCAACACCAGCTGAAGCAAAAGTTAAATTGATTGCAGAAGGTTGGGCGTTAGGTAATGTTAAAGGCATGCTTGAAAAAGCAGGTGATGATGCAGCACGTCCAGAATGGTTAGAACCTGAATATGGTATTCGTGACGACAAGTACTTTTTAACCGAACAGCAAGCACAAGCCATTCTTGAACTTCGTTTACATCGCTTAACAGGTCTTGAGCATGACAAGATCCTTAGCGAGTATGAAGAATTATTAGAAGTTATAGCTGCTTTACTTCACATTCTTAATAGCCCAGAGCGCTTAATGGAAGTGATTAAAGAAGAGCTTGAATTAGTAATGTCAGAGTTCGGTGATAAACGTCGCACTGAAGTCAATGCTAATGAAATTGATATGAGTCTCGAAGACTTGATCACTGAAGAAGATGTGGTTGTAACCTTGTCTCATCTCGGCTATGCCAAATATCAAGTTTTAAACGACTACCAAGCACAGCGTCGTGGCGGTAAAGGTAAAGCAGCAACGAAAGTGAAAGATGAAGATTTCGTTGAGAAACTACTTGTTGCCAATACACACGATACGATTTTGTGTTTTTCTGATTTTGGTAAGATGTATTGGTTAAAGGTATATCAATTACCATTAGCCAGTCGTACTGCTCGTGGTCGTCCAATTGTAAACTTATTACCGCTTTCTGATGGTGAACGTATTACGGCAATTTTGCCAGTACGTGAATACTCCGAAGACAAGTTCATCATAATGGCAACAGCTCATGGTACGGTCAAGAAAACGCCATTAAAGGCATACAGTAACCCAAGAGCAAACGGCATTATTGCTGTTAACCTAAAAGATGGAGATCAATTGATTGGTGTCGATATCACTAATGGTGATGACGAAATCATGTTGTTCTCTAATGAAGGTAAAGTTGTCCGTTTTGGTGAGAAAGCTCGTGACTCTGCAACCGGTGCCGTCAAGATTGATTCTGAAACAGGTGAAGAAATACTTTCACTTCGTCCAATGGGCAGAACGGCAACAGGTGTTCGTGGTATTCGATTGGAAGAAGGGCAAAAAGTTGTTTCTCTTATTGTTCCAAAAGAAGATGGTGCAATTCTTACTGTTACAGCCAATGGATACGGTAAACGTACTGACCTGAGTGAATATCCTGCTAAGAGTCGCGCGACTAAAGGTGTGGTTTCAATTAAAGTGAGCGAACGTAATGGCGAAGTGGTTGGAGCTGTTCAAGTTGGCGAAAATGATGAAATCATGCTGATCAGCGATAGAGGTACGCTTGTACGTACACCTGCAACAGGTGTTTCTACAATCGGCCGTAACACTCAAGGTGTCACCATTATTCGTACTGCTGAAGGCGAAAGCGTTGTTGGATTACAAAGAATTGATGAAATTCAATGTGCTGATGACGAGCTAGAAGAAGGTGAAGTATCTGAAACAGTCGATGGCGTAACTTCTGAAATTGATGTAAGTGAAAGCACTCCTTTAGATACTGAAGATGCTTCCGATGAAGAGTCAAACGAAGATGCTGGCGAAGAATAATTTTTCATATTAATCTAGAGCGCCTATTTGGCGCTCTTTTTTTATCTTTATTTTGGGAGTTAGACAGTGACAGACGTATATAATTTTTGTGCCGGACCAGCTATGTTGCCCATTCCTGTTATGAAGAAAGCACAAAAAGAGCTATTAAACTGGAATGGGTTAGGTACTTCCGTGATGGAAGTGAGTCACAGAAGTCCAGAGTTTAAAAAACTGGCTAAACAAGCCGACCAAGATTTACGTGAGTTAATGTCGATACCTGATAACTATCATGTTCTTTTTATGCATGGTGGTGGACGTGCTCAGTTTGCTGCTATTGTGAATAATTTTCTTGGCAATAATGGCAAAGCATTATATTTAACTTCTGGGCAGTGGTCACAATCAGCAGTTGATGAAGCAACAAGGCTAGTTGGTGTTGATAGTGTCGATTCTATTGACGTCACCGAAACAAATTGTGTGTCTGCCACTAAGTCCATATTGATTCCTGACTTTAAGGATTCGAATGAAGATTATCGATATTTACACTATTGCCCAAATGAAACAGTCGATGGTATCGAAATTTTTGATGAGATAAATTCACCGTGGCCAATCATCGCTGATATGTCGTCGAATATATTATCGAGGCAAATAGATGTTAGTCGTTATGCGGTTATTTATGCTGGTGCTCAAAAAAATATTGGGCCATCTGGGTTATCAATTGTGATTGTGCGTTCTGATATGCTGGAACTCCCTAACTTACCCCAAGCCTCTATTTACAATTATAAAATGCAAGTTGAGTCTGATTCGATGTTTAATACGCCTCCTACGTTTGCATGGTACCTAGCCGCAGAAGTATTTAAATGGCTAAAACAAAATGGTGGTGTATTACGGATTGAAGATCAGAATAACAAAAAAGCTGAGCTTCTATATGCTTGTATTGACAGTTCTAGTCTATATATCAATGACGTTGCATTTGATAATCGATCTTCAATGAACGTAACGTTTAAACTTACGAATGAATCACTTGAAACTGAATTTGTGGAACAAGCTAAAAATGCTGGATTAGTCGCTTTAAAAGGACATCGTCTTGTTGGTGGTATGAGAGCAAGTATCTACAATGCAATGCCACTAGAAGGTGTCCAAGCACTGACTGAATTTATGGACAAGTTTGCAGAAGATAATTGCTAGTCAATTAGTGTTCATTTCAATTTTTGAGCATCAAGTATGTAGCTTTTTGCTCAAGTTTTAACGTAATAGAATATATTATTAGCTCATGTTACGCAGTGCTCACTTTTAAAGACTGTAATTCTGTAAAAGCAGTTTTTATCGCTTTTAGATATAATTTTGCCCTCAATTCAAATTTATTCAGTTTCAGCTTCGACGCTAAAATTTCTAATTTAAATGCCGTGTA
>VSKX01005865.1_pt1 | contig 20616 bp, 16 predicted proteins | sample 4799481 | NCBI WGS metagenome assembly VSKX01 (sample SAMN12179537, study PRJNA552185) | sponge metagenome | biome: deep-sea hydrothermal plumes; feature: spots directly above weak diffusing fluid; material: sea water; isolation source: sponge from the Swan site of a hydrothermal vent ...
AATGGTGAATCTATGCGAAAAAAAGGAGAAATCTTGACTGAAGATGAACACTTAGTGTAAAAAACACACTAGTTAATGCGCTGGGGATTTAGGTGTTCACGAAAAAACCAGAATAGGTGTTCAAGTCTACCGGAATACGCAGGTGTAAAACTAAAACCTTAAATCATTCATTTTCAAGCGTTTTAAAAGTAGGTTTTGCGGGAGTTTTGCGAGTAACATTTTACAAGCTATACGGTAAAACAAAATTTAACCTTATATATCAACGAGATAATTGGTCGGCATGAGGAGATTCTAACTCCTGCCCCCTGACACCCCATGGAATTTTTTAGCCAATTCAGTGATGTTATGTGATTAAATACGACTAGCCGTGAGCAAGGTTAACATACTGATATAAAGCATAACTTAATCGAATGTGATTACAATTGATACTGTACTATTAATGGTGATAGATTAAAAACTCGTGCTACACATAGTGCTACGTATTTATAGCACTCACAATATGGTGCTACATATGACAAGTGTGAAATTAAAGCTCACAGATTCCTTGATAAAACAGGTACCTGAAGATATATCCCGCATTAACGATACTGATGTTGCCGGTTTTTACGCTCAAATAGGTAAACGTTCAGATCATGATACTCGAAGCTGTACATTCTACCTCTATTATCGCTTTGGTGGTCGAGATGGTATTCAGCGCCGTTATTCGATTGGTAAAGCGTGCTCATTAACTGCAATCAATGCCAGTGCGTATTTCGCTCATTCCGGACAGCGATTCCCGCATAAAAGTTCAAATTATTTAGGCAACAACGCCTGACACTGGCTTAATTATAACTTCGCCGGCAGGGAAAACGATGTCAACAATGATTTAGCAAATATTGCGTTAGAATCAAGAGAGCTGTAATCTAATGATATATTATGTCCTTCTGAAGAATAAGTCAGAAATTCAATTTTTCTATCGTTTGTTCCAGACCATTTAGATTCTAACAGTGGCTTTAAAATACCCCACTCTCCTGAGAACGTATCGTGAGTGATCCTATTCTCGTTCTTGTAAAAGTTAAATGAAACTGACTCTTCATCAGCCTTGTCGGGCCAATTAATTTTGCTCCACACTCTTGGTCCATTCATGTAATTAAACAGTTCTGTATTGCCACGAATTTCAAATTTAGTTATATCAGAATCCATGTACTTAGCCCTTATTTCAAAACTAAGGTTCAATTTATTACTCGATCCATTAAAAAATACTTGTTCAATATTTTTGTACTTACTTATTCTATCAAGTAATTGTTGTGGCACTGGCAAGATCTGCCCATAGTAAGCATGTAATTTCAACTTGTCACCTTTCCAATTTGAAAATGGAATAATATATTTCTGAACATAACTATCTAAAATTCCATTTGGAGCAAAGAATGTTTTAAAGTCAGCCAATGAAACGTCGTTATTAGACTCTAGTGCAAATGGAAAATGATCAAGCACACGCTCGTGGTAAAAATTGTACACTTTATTAACCCATACATCTTTTGAGTAATTCGTTCCAAAATTGAGTACACTTGCCCATACTTGATCGATAAGGCTTGTAGACCACCTTTGAACATCCTCAGGTTCTGCTTTTACATCATTACTCAAAGCTTTAATTGCATCATGACTACCTTTTTCATGGGCTACAGCATATTTGAACATTACCTGTTCTGGGTTTTCATCCGCAAGTAGAGAATTAAAATCCTTATTTAGAGAATCCATTGATTTAGTAAAATATTCTATCGAACCTGCAGTAGTGTTTTTATTATGGTAAGTTGCGTAATCAGAAAATGCATTATTTACAGCAAGTGATGGTTCAATATTAATGAGATTCTGTTTTATCGTCGAGCTAGTTTCATCACCTAATTTTTTTGTTACTGCATCAACTAGTTTATTGCTAGTTTTTGTCTTTGCTAATTGAGTATTTTCGACTACAGCATCGACTAACATATTCAATGGACTCCTCGAAGGGTCGCGTAGTATTTGCAGTGCATACGACAACTCCATAGCAGTGTGAAATTTGTTTAGCCTAATGTTACTCAATACGTCTCTCCATTTTTGGATATACTCTATAAAATACATGTTAGTTATATTGACGCTGATCTTAGTTAGTACCGCAATTGTTATTTTTTCAGAAGAGTTTGTGACAGTATTAACTTCTTGCAATTGTTCTTTTAGTAATGACGATGTTGGGTTGATGTTTAGTTTTTCATAGCCTTGCCTTGTAAATAACAAAGGCATTAAATAGTTTTTATAGTCTGGCTTAAAGTTGAAAATATTTTTAAATTCACCACCAAATTGATGTCTTATATCAACTCGCTCATAGAAGTCCGGACGTTTCTTAATTAACTCGTAAATTAATTTCTCCCTTGAAAATCCATCAAAACTGCTTCTTGCTAAATTAATAAGTCTTTTTTTAGGTACAAAATTCGCAGTCAAGTTGTTAGAAAACATATCATTTACTAAAAGCATCAACCGATTAACGCCCTCTGAATCTAACGAGCGATCATTTAAGGCAAGTTGTTGAATATAATTTATTAGCTCAATATTTTTTCGGTCTTTGGCATTAAAGAGCATCAAGTAGTATCTTAGAATATTAAAAGTGGTTGTCGGTTTTGACAAACCTATTGATGCATTAAGCTCTGCGCCAATCATTTCGATTAATTTCGGAAGAAGATATGCTTTAAGTTGAGAATAATAAGAATCCTGAAGTTTTTCACTCAGCTGATTTTGATTAAAACTAACAGCCTTATACCAAGGGGTATCAGGGGGCGCTTCCTTCGAGATTTTCCTTGATTGAGCTAATACAAAAGTCAAACTTTCAAGATTAGACGGTTTACTATTGATCATTTTCAAATCGATGTCGTAAAGCTTTAAGTTATGTAGCGTTAATTGACGAAAGGCCTTATCTTGTCTCCAATTATCGTAAAATATTTCCTTTAATAGAAAACCGCCAAAAATTAATGATAGGCAAAGTATTGCTTGTCCTAATATGACGGCTATATTCAATCTTTTATTGATACCAACAATTGATTTTTCTGGTAGAACAATTTGACTGATTAAGTTAGATACAAAGTATTCTTTATTTCTTCTTGAGATACGGTTTGGTTCTATTGTTTCTATATCGCTTTTGGTTGCAAGAACTTCTGACAATAAGTCATAGTGGTTATTAGAATGAGTACAACTAAAAAAATATGCACCTCTAATCCAAATACACTTATTCTCTCTTTTATCTTTACTCATTTCGGCTAGTTTTTCTTCAACAATCTTAAAAAAAATTTTTAATTGATATGGTAAACCTATAACTGAATGAGAAACTTGTTCATTTATATTGAAAAGTAAGAGTTCTTTTTTTTCTGCTATATGCTGTATGAAATACTGATACTTTTGTTGGAATACTTCTTTATCAAATTTTTTCTGTACTATATCAAAAGTAAAACCTAGCGGGCTCTCCAGTTCTTTTTCAATATAATAATCCATGTACCCAATAACATCCGCTAGTGAATCGAATTTTGAAAACATAAAATACACTGGAATTGAAAGCGCTATCCTTTTTTCTAGCTCACTAACAACCAGCTTAATTGTATCGCTGTTTTTCCTTGCGTTTATATGCTTACTCCTTAAAATTCTATCACAGCCGATTACTGATAATACACCATTCACCCCTTGCCTAGGCCTATATCGCTTCACCTGTTTTATTAAAAGTTTCCACAAACTAAAGTGTACTAGTTCGTTATCAAATATTTTATCAGCGACCTGAATGATGATAATTTTTTCGCTTACCCAAAAATTTAAATACCCTTCCACATGAGATGAAATTTCATTCTCAAAACATAATTTCTCCAGCCTATTTTGATAAAGAAATTCTTCGACATCATCACCTTTACTTCCAATTACTAAGTACCAAGGAATATCATAGATACTCTTGAGCTTTACTTGCCCAAAATATAATCCATTTATCTTTTTTATAAAGGTTTTAAAGAGTAATTTAACGAGTTTAGCTTCTGTTTTCGCACTTTTAATTTCATCTGTAATAAGCAATAATTTTTTAGATACAAAAAAAACGGTTAATGATAATAAACTTATGACTAGAGCCGTTAATAACGCATAGTTTATCCAAAAAAAATTACTTTTAGCACTGATAACAAACCAACATATAGCTGTAATAACAAACATTACAACAACTGATGTAAACAAAAAAATTTTTTTAAATTTCATTTTATTGCTCTTCTAATTACAGCATTGACATCAAACTTAAAATCAAGTTCATTAACAAGGCTTTTAAGCGTTGATAAATTATTACTTGCTGGCGATACAACCTCTACGTAATCTCCGGATTTTCGTATATATGACTCATAGCCATCATCACTTAGTAAAGTAACGAAATGTTTTGCATCTTGGGCGTTAGAAAATTTTCCGTACAGCACTTCCCATTGGTTAGTTGTTTTATCTTTAAATTGTATTTCCGCTTTATTTCCACTAGCTATTAAGTCAGACTCTTTATTAATATTATCGATTTTTTTAATAACAGCTTGACTCTCGACATTATAAAAATAATTACTAATACTAAACCCAATAAATACAGATACCAAAACCAATACAATTATAAGTCTAATATCAATTATTTTTGTTGGTTTTATTTGTTTTTTAGTTTCTACAGCACTGGGACTCGCTAACTTATGATTTACCTCTGAATTTCTGTAGATAACTTCATAAACTTCATCTTTAATCTGTTGTAGAATTTTTTCATCTCGATATCGATATTTACTTTTAAACCCGAGCATCATCAATATATATTGCAGTTCGATAAAATCAGCAAGCACTGCCGGTTGTTTCATCGCTTTTTCCAATAATACAAAAAACACTTCACCGCCATTTCTTTCTTTAAAAGATAAGCTTAATAATGAACTGTTCTCCCAGCACTCAGATTTCCCCCACTCAGTGGACAGAATAGCTTCATCAAGTGCCGCGCAAATAACAAAGCAACTCTTTTCGATAATACTTGAATGAAAATCTAATAATCTTCCCTTCTTCCTGAAATTAGCTAATGATTCAAGCAGAGATTTCCTGAATTTTTCAATATATTTCGGCTTTTTAAGCTTTGGAATAGAAATTAAAATGCTTAATAATTCTGAAGCTTCGTTTAATAGTGGGTTCTTATAGAGATTGAATGTATCTAATAATTTATCAAAACCATATACGTCTACTGCTGAGACTTCAGGTTTACTTAACTTCGCTTCATCTGTGTTAGTGTAGATTCTTCTTGCTACCTTTGTTTCTTCTTCATTAAATAATGTATTCAAGTTTCACCTACCTAATTATGTGAAATTCAATATCAACATGTTCAACTCTTGCATCTACGTGCAAGGCAATTATTTCCCCGTTTGATCTAATTTCCTTCCACATTTCATGACTTGTATCAACTTCGAAATAGGCCGTGTCTGGTTTATTTTTTAATTCCGCAGGTGAAAATGGTAAGCTTTTAAGTGGAATCCCAGGGAGTGCACTTCGAACTAATTCTGCAATAATATTATTCCCTGCTAACTTGGCGCAAGTAGGAAACTCATCCATTAATGTTGAAAGGTTCATACTTGATGATACAAGCAGAATAAATTTCCCATTACCATATAGACTAGAATCTTTTATGATTGTCCTGAGTAAACGTCTGGTCTTGAATAAGCTCCAGTCCCATTTCAAAGTATGTACATTTTCGGTTTGTATTACTCTCAATAAAAAAATGATTTTTGAGAAAACAGAAGAGAAAATACTATACAGTTCACTCGAGTTAAAATTCGGAAATTCTTCAATTTTTTTTCCATCCAGTCCCATCATTTGTCCTGAAAGAGCGATACAGTTTTTATATAAGTTATATGTTAATGAATCTTTGTTATCGCACAATAATTTGATTTGTGGTATCCAAACACCTAATGCCTGCAACCAAAGATAGTCTCTAATTAATGCTTGATTGCTTTTACTGCCGGCATCAACGCTCAGACGATTCGAAATGGTAGTGGCACGATTTTGCATCAATGCATAAATATCTCTTAAGTTATCCCTCAGATATCTAGAGACACCATACTGAAGCGAACTCGGTATGAATGCTTGGTTTAATGCGACTTCTCCTTCTGAGCTAAATTCCATAACTTCAACAACTTCAAGCTTGGTGTATTCGTTTAAGTTGTCATGTTCTAATTTAAGTTGCATATTCAAGCCTGATAAATCGAGCTCTACAAGATCATTGTCATCGGTACAGCTATCAAATGCCTCCTGTTGGAAGGCTTTATACCTGTGATGTTCAGTCTCCCCCACTTCAACGGTACCTTTCTTTGTAAGAGGTAGAACAAGGTAAATTTTCTTATTTAAGACGTTGTTCGGAATTTCAATTGATATACTCTGATTAATTTCGAACGGCGTGCCATCCGGAAATACTCCTTTTGCTGCATTAACTCTAATTTTGCCTATTTTCAGCATTTCTATATCAATTTCTAACTCTGAAAACCCATAAAACTGATGCTGTGATTGGTTAATAAATTGAAGAACATACTCTTCGAAATAACGTTCTTGCTGCTGAAAGTGTTGAGGACAAATAAACATCCCCTCAGTCCAAGTAATCTTTTTATTTTTATTCATTCTTATCACTCCGTTTCGAAGATAAGTTAACACCGTCGATATCAAGAGCTAAGATTGACTGACCTTCAACTTTGAGTTTAAAAAGAACTTTTGAGTTGGCGTCGGCAAAATCAGAAAAATTTGCGATAATTCCTACATAATTGGCATCATCTTTTAGATCAAAAGTTTTCTCGATTGTCTTTCCGGGATAAACAATGCCTAAAACGCTTTCTGATAAAAGATCTTGTTTTAAAGTGCCTTGCTGATCTTTATAAATATTGATGTAATCAGATATGCTGAATGCATCACTACCTGACAGTTGATATAACTGTAAAACAACTGGGCAAGGCTTACCTTTCAGGTTTGGATTAATATTTTTTTTTGTAGTAACTTTAACGATTATTTGATGAGGTTCTATTGGAAAAAACCAACGTTTGATCGTTTGGCAACCCGTAAGCATTGAAATAAATATTATTACAGCTATGTGCTTTTTCATTTATTGACCACCGTCGAGACTGATTTGTATCTTAATTGCTTCTTGATAATACGCATTAAACTTTATATGCAGGTCACGGTTTTCTATCAAAGTCGATAAATACTTTTTGTACATGCTCCAATATTTATATTTTGTCCCAAACAAACTCGTACCAGCAAGATCCTTAAAAAGCTCTTCAAATTTATCGGGATCTATATCTTTAAATAGATGGTTCAGTGCTATTTCGATGCTTTTTTCAGAATATTGAACAAAACGCTCCTCATCAGTTTTATGCTCTACAAGCATTCTCCGATGAGGTTGCTTAAGTTTCACACAGTTTTCGTCAAAACTTGTTTCAGATGTTGTTCTGAAGCTAGGCTCTTCAAATGGATTGTCTTTTGTGTTACTAAATTCTATATTAAAATTATTTTCAACTTCCGCTTTATCTGCCTCTTCATCTTCGAAAACATCATGTTCAATAGACTCATGACACTCACGTTCCTCATCAGGTTCGTCATTAATTTCAGCAGCAGTCATAACAACGCTCTTCTCTGAATCTAATTTATGAAATGGATCATCAGCAAAAATAGGATCTACCCTCAAAATATTTTCGTCGGCTGATACATCATCAATGTTATTCTCATATGGATTGAATAGTGAGACTAATAGCAGATACTCTCCAACAGCTAATACATCACCGTCACTAAGCATAGTTGCATTATTTTTCCCTAAAGGTGTTTCTGAATCATTTATGAATAGTCCATTTTTACTCGTATCAAAAACTTTATAGCCGCCTTCAATTGGTATTATTTTCGCATGTTTGTTTGATACTATTTGACTAGAATCACTAAGCCGAAATGTATTCCCAAATGCTCTACCTATATCCCCCCCATCCTTTGGAAATGTCTTAACCCATTCTGAAATACTTTCATCACTTGGACTTCTAATTATCTTCATTGAAAGTGACATAATTTTCTCTGCCTAATATGTTTATCAAACTCAATTTAAATAAGAGTAATTTAATTCATCCTATTAATTAACCATCAGATTTTAAAAATAAATACATTAATCTATAAAACTCAGTCAAATAAAATCCTGCAACAACTAAAAGGCATGAAAACATGGCCTTAAAGCATGTTATATATTTAAAATAACTCATTTCAATGGTAGTTCGACATAGCTCTCGCCATTTTCATAGCCATATATCCATGTTGAATGTCCCAGTTTATTAGAATGTTTGAGCTTTGTTGATATTTGTAGCCTTGATAAATATTTGCTATTTATCTTTACAAAAATTTGATATTTAAAATCAGTTCCTATGTACCCTGAAACAATAAATCGCACAGCCTTAGATAAGCTTGAACTTTCTTGCATTTTAATATAGGCTTCATAACTTTCAGCGCACATTTTTATGATTAATTTATGCCCAATTACTGGTACTTTCTTACCTAATATCAACTTCTCCCCTAATTGTTGCATTTGACCTGACATTCCTATTTTGCATAATGAAGATAATGTTAATTTTTGATACTCAAGTTTTGAGCTGTACAGTTCGAATTTACAATTGAAATAATCTTCAAGAATTTTCCTTAAAGAGTTCGGGTTTACCTGCGACGGGCCAAGTAGGCCTATATACTGGATAAAATGTTCACTGGGCAGTACCGAGTCATTACAATTAAATCCGGTGAGACATTTTAGAAGCTGACTGATTCCTTTTTTATATTTATTCCATTTGAAAGTTTCTTCCTCTAATAACATCGATAAACTGTGCTTGGTACTTAAATTACAAAACTGCTTCCAATAACGATTATTAAATATATCAAAAAAATCTTTTGGTGACTCATCTGATAGTTCTACGAAAGATTCAATAATCTGATTTTGTATGTAATGAGGAAGTACTGAATCGTTACCAAAAAGAGCGCCAGAGCTAACTTCTACTATCCAAGTGTCAGATTCGTATTGAACTCTATTAATTTCAGAGTGATAAAAAGCTGGAAGTAATTCAGTGGTAAACCTGATATCAGGAGTATTGTCATTCTTTGCAGCAATATGTTTCAAAGTCTGCCATAGCCTAACAAGCTCAACTTGAGCATCTTCTAAATTATTAGACGTCATACTGAACTTTTACACCCCATATTTCTCGGGAAACTGATATAAACGCCCTCTAGACCATCTATTAATATCTGAACTTGTATAAAACTATTAAAGCCAGCAAACTGAGAAAAATAAATATTCAACATTTGCGAAAAAAGAGTTAGACCGAAACTAAGAGTTTCATTACTCAGTGTTATCGTGAGCTGTGTACCAAAAGCGAAGCAGTTTTTTCCATTCAACCTGATAGTTTCAACTACGTTATCTTGATTTAAATTAACGATCGATTCGATCATAAGTTTATTCAACGAGTTTTTGGTAAAGTTGTAGTAACTGAGAATTGTTTTTAATTCAAAAACTGGATCTTCAGTATCAAAAATACTTTGATAATTCTTATGTAAATGGTTTAGTAAAGTCCATATACTTTCGTCAGTATCTTGTTGAGATTGTGATTTAGTTGGTCTATCTATTAGTGTAATATTACCAGGAATTGTAAAACTCTCTCTACAACTCACCTGACTAGACTGATTCACTTTCTCTTCTAAATCTGGTTGTGAGACTGTAGTTTTAACCAGCAAAATCCTGTTTTCGTCAAAGTTACTCTGATGCTTTAAGTCAGATACCTTTAGATACCTTTTCCTGGATTCAAGTTCTAATTTATTTTTCACAAGCTGCCATCTATAATTACAAGTAGAGTTTGAAAATTTTTGCTCAAAAATTTTAGGCACTTTTTCTTTTGAAACTGTCATGTCAAAGACGTTATTGACAGAATAAATAGTATGACTTTCGACGTCCCATGAGTCGATGATTAACTCATAACTATCTTTTAAAAAATCTACCTCTAATGGCTCTGCTGTTACATCGTGAAGATTCACTATTGGCAACGTAAAAATTGATATATTATTACTATCAATAAGACGTTTAATATCAACATCTAACTCTTTCAAGAACAATTGGATCTTTACTTCTTTGTCGTTTAAATCTTGTAAAACATCATCAAGCTCAATATTGAATGCATAAAACCTCTCTGGATATGAAAAGAATTCAGTTAGAATATTGTAACTGTCTAGACTAGCTGACTCTTCAGGCAAGATAAGCTCATCATGACTAAATCCAACTGAAGAGATTTTATCTTTACTTAGTACTAATGTTTTGCCATCTGCAACAACTCTAGCTTCGACTCTATTGTTATAAATCGAGTCGTAGAGTCTTAATATGAAATTATTTTCTCCTCTCAACTGTAGCTTTAATTTATTAATATCTAAATCATTAAAATGAGTGTCTTCATCCAATGTATTCAACTGGAACTCTATCATCGCCTTAGCTTGTTCATTGCAGATACCATTTTGTTTGTTAAACGGAGCAAATTCTGCCGTAACACAAGCAAGCTTGATAGGATGAATTACAATTTCTTCTGAAGAACGGAATATCATTTCAGATTCAGCAGTTGCATGTACATCGAATTCCGTATTCTTAGGAATTACATGACTTGCATTAACTTTTTCGAATAAATCAAAATTTAATAAAGAATATGATGGCAATGGTTTCACATAGTGAGGAAAAAATAGCTCTAAAAGACCATTCGTAAAATCTGGAAAAGTATCATCAAGTGATCTTTGTAACCTAGCATTCAAAAAGGCGAAGCTCTCGATTAGCATCATCAGTTCTGGATCTGCGATTCCTTGCGTATTAAGTCCCAGAGCATTTGCAGCCTTAGGATGTTTAGCAACAAACTTTTCACCTTCATTCCGGACAAAACGAAGCTCTTGTTCATAATATTTAAGAACCGAACTAAACAATGTTGATGCTCCTCTTCACTGTAAAATTATTGGAACTAAAGTCTAATAAAGACTCAAACGACAGTACTTCACTTCCTTTATCAGTATTTAAAGATGCAGATAATTCGCATCTAATGACATTTGTTCCGAAGTTATTTTCGTCAATTTCAACTGTTACTTGTGTTAATCTCGGTTCGAAATCTTGAATCAATTTTAAAATTCTAGTTTTGATTTCATCAACTCTGAACTTACTATGACTATGATTATAATAGTTCATGCCTAAACCAACGATGGTTCCAGAAGTATACTCATTGGGCTGTGTATTAATCCATAAAGGAGCACGGCTAGAAATTAGATTACAAATATGGTTTACGACTGCATCACGATCTGAATAACTATCGCTTTTTGTTGTTTCTGTTAAATTCATCATCAATTTCATATGCATTAAAAAACTTTTCTAGCGGATAAAGGTGTGCTTAAAACAACATTGACATCAATAAGTTCGTATTGATACTGAGGTTGAATAGTAATATTGCAAATATAACGAGTCGGATCTTTAGGATCGGTTTTGAGCTTGATGCTAAAATTTTTCAACGGATATTTTGCCATAACAGAGTCTTCACCATATGATATGTTACTTACGTATTGCCTCAACCAATCTTCTAATCTAACTCTACAATCTATTGCACTGTCAAAGCTCCCGATCATATCTCTTGTTTTCACTTTGATGTAATGCCCAAAACGGCATGCCATCAAGTTTGTTTGTAACATTCCTAGCATTCTTTGTTGTTCGCTCTCAATCGCCCAAACGGACTGATTGCTAAAGAACCCTAATTGATTTGTTAAATATATTTTTGTGAGTGGAATGAAGCCTAAAGAAGCCCAAAAGCTATCAGATTCACAAAAGAGGGTTATTCTAGGAACTGTAGGTGACTCATCTTTTGTTTTTGTACAGACAATCGCTCCATTGGCTCCAGTATGATCATAAGCTCGTAAAAAACCGAACCAACTTATTCGCTCAAACTCTCTGATAATATTTTCTACAAGTAAAAAACCACTGTTTCCCCACAAAGCATGTTCAGTTTTAAACGGCTCATTAAATATGAACCCTGCGGCATAACTTTCATATGCCTTTCTTATGCAATACTCTGGTAAAACAATATGTAGAAATCGAGCACATGGTCGATTACGTAGAAGTTTCCATGTGTTGAACTCTTCACTTTCAAGTATTCTGACTACCCTTTTTTTATCATGAAGTGTTCGTACAGGGGAATCGCCAAAGAAATTATGATCCAAGCCTAATACGATTGGGCATAATGATTTCTCACCCAATTCAGCGATAAGCTGAAGTGTAAATAAGTCTTCGAATGATTGATTATTATCATTGTCAAACGTAATTTTGTGATCAACAAGGATCACACCGAATGGTTTACCTCCTAATGTGTCGAATTCGCGTGAGTAGATAATATTAAATAGAATTGATTTTTTTATATCGAAAGAAACATTGAGATCTGTTGCGATGTTAAACCATGATAGATCAAGTAGTTTCACCTTAACTCTTCGTTTATCATAAGCATTAGAAATTAGCCGTTGAATCCCTCTCCATGCTGATTCGAGATCTTTGAAGTATTTGTTTTGTATTACCAACGAAAGTTGTCGACTAATTAATTTGTCTAATTTATTAATAAGCTTAACCACAACCGAATGATTCAGTTCTTCTACTTGACTTATATTACCATTTTCAATTTCTGAACATGACGTCATCAGCATGGGAAGTACCTTGATAAGTAGCTACGAAACTGAAGTTTTAAATATAACTTTCAGTATCGTAGATAATATTTTATGTATTTTTTGAAAATAAAAAGATCATTGATCTTCATTATTCAGATCACATAATCTCCTACAACTCTGCAATCTTTAACATGTTGCAGTAGGTTATATAATCAATAAGTTTTTGTCTCTATTATTCAGAGCCGTAATCAATTACTCGGTATCTTTGTAACCATTCTCAGTGAAGTAGTTAATTCTTCTAGCTGGAGCCATGGTCTTAAGTATGCAACCGCTGAATAAGCACCTGGCTTTCCTGGTTGCTCTTTCACGGTCACTTTTGCTTCAGCTAGGGGATGTCTCGCTTTCGCTTCATTTCCTAAAGCTGACTTATTTACATACTGATGTATCCATGTATTCAAATCTTTTTCGACATCACTCACTTCTAGGCTTGAACCTATTTTATCCCTGCCCATAACTTTTAAAAAATGAGCAATCCTACTGCTCGCCATTGTGTATGGCAGTCTTGCTGAAATTGCTGCATTTCCTGTAGCTTCTGGATCTGTATATGTTTTTGGTTTATGGCTAGATTGCCCGCCCATGAAAACACCGAAATTTGTGGACTTATAATGAACAAGGGGCAAAAAACCTAGATCACTTAACTCTTTTTCTCGCTCGTCAGTGAAGTTAACTTCCGTAGGACAAAACTGCAGTAAATCACAGGCATCACTGTAATAAGTAAAATTCGGTAAATTTTCTACTTTGCCGCCGTTTTCCATACCTCTGATCGCAGTACACCAACCAAATGCAGTAAACGCACTTGTCATGAGTAGGCCCATTTCATAAGCTGCATTAGACCAAACAAAATTATTCGATGATTCAACAACCTGACTACCATCTTCACGAAGATCTAATTCTTCAAAATTGAAAGATTTTATAGCATTACTTTCTGAACCATAAGGAAGCCTTGCCATAGTTCGAGGTAAAGTGAGTGCCACATAACGTGAGTCATCATTACTTCGAAAACTATTCCAACTAGCGTAAGAGGGAGAGTCAAAACCAGCTGCTACTGGCTTACCATCTGTAAATGTGGTGAACGACTTGAAATCAAACATGCTAGAGTCTGCAGCCGCTATCAAGGGAGCATGAGATGCTGCTGCAACTTCCCCCATGTAACGTAAGAGACAAATGTCTTCGTCACCATATCCAAATTCGTAATCTCCTATTAATAGTCCATAGGGTTGTCCACCAGCTGTACCAAACTCTTGCTGATACACAACATTGAAAAAACGACTTCTATCTATCGCGGGTGCAGATTCGAATTGATCAATTAACTCGTCTTTTGAATAATCAGCAAGTTTTATTTTCAGCATAGGTCCCAGATCACTATTCTTTATTAGTTTCTGAAGGCCAAGCCAACTTCCTTCTAACTTCCTAAAATTGGTGTCATGCAGGATTTTTGAGAGCTGCTTGGAAATTTTTTGATCAATACCGGCTATAGCATTTTCAATTGTGAGAGTTAAGTTTTTATCCCAAGTTACAATGCCTTCCATCACTTGACTTGTAAGTACAGAGAGCAGCTCTTTCGTATTATCATTCGAGGTCTGTGAAGTAGCATTTATGACACGGTCTAATATGCTTTCTTCTACAGTATTTTCTCCAACCCCTTCGGCAGTTTGTTCTTCTGTAGTCATTATTCATCAGCCTTATCTGTTGTAGTCGCAACTCCTAGCTCATCAGCTAAACCTTTTAAAGCATTTGAATCTTGCAATATTTGCTTTAAGCACTTTTCCAATTCCCGAGATCTATCTGCTTTGGATAACAGTACCTTTAACTGATTTCTTGTCTCGACAAGCTTATTCAACGGTTCAACCTGCTTTACGACTCTTTCAGGGTGAAAATCCTTAATATTGTTGAACTTCAAACTTACTTCAATTTCAGATTCATCATCCAATAGAACATTTTCAACTTTATAAGTTAATTGAGGATCAACTTTGGCCATGACTGAATCAAAGTTATCTTTATCTATTCCGATAAATTCTCTATCTTCTAAACTAATCTTTTCACTTTCGGGTTTGTGACCGGAATAGTCACCGATAACACCGACAACAAACGGAAGCTCTTTAGTTTCAAGTGCACCATTAGTTTCTACGTCATAAGTAATACTCACCCGATTTTTTGAAACTCTTTTATGTTGGGAATTTAGTGCCATCGATTGATCTCCTGAGTGCGTAATCTATAAAACGAAAATCTAACTCTTAGAACCAGATACCATTTCACCACTAGGTATATTAAATGAAACAAGGCCGCCTTCTACAGGTTCACCATTTGGATCTTCAGTGTTAACTTTTTGATTAATTTGAACGTATGAAAAGACAAGGTTTTCAACAGTTCCACCATCAGCTGCATCAATATAAAAACCTGCTAATCGTGCATTATCTATTTGCGATTGATAAAAAACGATCACTCCAGTTCCTTCCTTGTCTGGTTTCGTTAATATAAATTGAACTTGCTTGCCTTCTTTACCCGGTGCATAAAGGAATGACTGCAGCTCACCCGAAGCGCCATCAATTTCTTTTGTTACATTTACTTCTGTAAGGTTAACAACACCTTTATCAGAATTATTACTATTTCCTATATCCATTTCGACATGACGAGTTCCACCCCACTTATAAGATTTAATCGCAATCCAACCATCTTCACCATTCACTTTAATGGTCGCGGCACCAGTTGGTTTCAAGCCGTCTATCTTCATATACATACCAGCCATGACTATTCCTCAAATAATGTTTACTACCACTTGACAGACTTAATTTCCACACTTCCATCAACTTGTTTTGATGATTGAGTTGTTTTTTTCTCTACAATGTCTTTCTCGTTACTACTAGCTGTAGACACATGTTTTGGACTTTCAGCAATACCGAGGCTCTCATTAACTTGTACGTTATCGTCTTTTATTTTTTTATTACTGAACGCAACCTTAGAAAGTATCGCTGGATTAAGTTCTTTCCCTTCAATTCCTGTAGCTTGATATACATGATTCAATAAATCTTTATCAAATCTACCCATTAATTCGTCCAACAATGATGATAGAGGTAAATTTGCCCATCTAATCGCTTTTTTCATAAGAAATGATATTGGGCTATGCGGTTCAGTAATGTAAAAGAAATCAGAAATCTCTTTTAAATTTTGCAATGCAACTTTTCTATTACAATTTGACTTATATGCATTATCTAAATAGTTTTTATCAACTGAACTTGTTTCAAAATTATTATCTATTGCGTTGTTTCCTGAGAGTTGTTCCGATCTAGACTTCTGGTCTCCACTTATAGAAAATTCATTCTTTACAATATTTCCTGAACTATTTTCAGTATCAACTACTTCTTCTAAATCACTTAATCCAACACCAGTGATGAAAGTAATTGATTGTTTTACTTCATTAAACAAGTTTATTAAAAAGTTAAAATTACATTGACTTACATTACAACTCATCGTTTTTTCATTTACTTTTTCAGCTAAGTTTTCCAGCAATTTTATTATGTTTGACAAATTACGTATTTTATTAAGAACATAATCATTGTCTATTGACTGTTTGTCAGCACTCTCTTCTAATGACCCTAAGGTAAACTTCTTTTTTGCGCTTATATAATCAAAAACTTTAATTTCTGAATTAATATCATGTATTAAAAGCGGAGGAAATAACATTGTAGATTCTAAACTATCACCAAGCATTGGTGATAAAGCATCTGTTTTACACTTCGCAGCTGCTTTTTCAACATCTTCTTTACTTTCTGTATTAAGCTTATCTTCACTTACTAAAGGGGGTAAATCATCCCAGCTTTCATCTATTAGTTTATACAACCATTTAAATGCCTCGTTGAGGTTATAAAAGCTATTATCAATGATTATTTGAGCAATTATAAACCAACTTATCAACTCAATATCTTTAGAACGTGTGCTAAAAGTATTAATTAATTCTTCAGAAAATTTTGACCAATTTTCAATATTTTGATCATTATACTCATCTAAATCTTCTTCTTCATTAACTTCTGTTAACATTCTTAAAGATGTCTGACAGACATTATATAAATTTCTAAGTTTTCTATATTCTGATTTATCACTCTTTATTGAAATACCGCAAGGATATTCTTCGTTTATAACAGAGTGTATTTTTTCAATTTCTTTATCAGTCAGCATTTATTATTTCAACCAACAACTTAGTCAGTATAACAATTATATATAACCTTGATACAGTCTGTAAAACAAATCAGCATATTATCAAGTTATTTGGTTAATAATGAATAATCTACTTCTGGTGAAATTTGTCAAGTTCAAAACGTTCTGATCAATATATCATTTACTTATATTATAAATTTAAACGAAAAAACCAGACCTATATTCTTTTTATAAATTTAAAATAACCAAAAAAACTAATGATATAAAGTATTCATGCTATTTTACCAAAGTTATTTATATAAAAATATGTTTTCTAACAACATAGAGCCTGTAAGCTATGAAGTATATCTCAAAAAAAAGAAACTTAACTATCAAAGTAGATGGCAAAGAATCTTATATATGCTCTTATTTCAAAGCAACACAAACTATTTCTCAAAAATACATGCAAACCTCACTATTCTTGGCTGATGAATACATTGCAAACGATATTCTTGGCGCAGAAGTAATCGTAGAATATGTTGATATTCAAACTGAAAAGATTAGAACATTTAAGGCATTAATATCTGAATTTACCCTCTTAAGCTACAACAAAGAAAGTGACCAATATACATATAGAGTTGTTGGTGTTGATCCTATACATTTTCTTTCCTTATCACGCTCACACGCAATTTATCAAAGCATGTCCACAAAAAAGATAGTTGAAGATGTATTCGACAAAACGAGCCTGAAGAAATTTGTTAAATTTTCAACTTCGTCACCCGGAAAAGATCATGAATATTGTGCAGTTATTAATGAAACATATGCTGAATTTGTTGAACGATTGTTAGCAGAAGAAGGCTGGTTTTATTTTTTAAATCATGACGAACAAAAACCAATGTTAATCATTGCTGATTCTTCTAGCGCTTACATAACTGCACAACAAGAAAACATTAGCTTTATTGACAGAAGTGGTTCTTATGACGGTTTAATAGAAGATTTAAACTATATCGCTTATGCTGGCACTAGCTCAGTTATGCTAGCCGATCATACACAAGAACTTTCAGAGGTATTTCAAAGTAGTGCCAAAGAGTCAGCGTTAACTCAAAAACTAAAATCACTTCCTTTATACCAATTTGGGCAAGGTTTTAAAGATAAAAGTGAAGCAAAAAGTGCAGCTAAAATTTGGATGGAGTCTTTAGACGCTGAAAGAGTTTGCTGCGAAGTGTCCTCTAAACTTTATAGCCTCTCATGCTGTTCTACATTTAAGTTAAAAAATCACCCTGTATCGGCTTTAAATCAGGAGTTTGTTGTATTAGAAATCACCCACGAAATATCTCCTGAAGAGAAAACCTCGCTCATGATTTACAAAAATGAATTTAGATGTATTGAAAAGTCAACACCTTTTCGCCCCAAAATGGTGACTAAACCAATAATTTCAGGTCTTCATTGTGCAACAGTGACTGGTCCAGATAAAGAAGAAATTTATACGGAAAAACATCAAATAAAAGTTCAATTCCATTGGGATACAGAAGGAAACAATGATGAAAATACTTCTTGTTGGTTACCTGTCGCCCAAGGTTTTGCTAGTGATAGTTTTGGATTGTCTTTTCTCCCGCGTATAGGTGACGAAGTGTTGGTTCAGTATATCAATGGTAATCCAGACCAACCTGTCGTTATTGGCTCTATATATAACAAAAAGAATGCCGCAGTTTATGACGTCCCCACCCAAACAGGCTTTAAATCTCGAACAAGTAAACAAGGTAGTAGTGCCCAATCCCATGAAGTTAGGTTTGAGGATAAAAAAGATAGTGAGGAGATCTTTGTGCATTCTCAAGGTTTATTGACGCTTGAAGTAGAAAAAGATGTATCAACAACGATTAAGGGTGCCCAAAAAACGGAAATCGAAAAGAATCTAGAGTGTACCGTTAAAGAGCAGATCACTATCAGCACAGAGAAAGATTTTAGTGCCGAAGCCAAAGGAGAACTTCAGCTTAAATCAGAAAAAGATACTACTGCTGAATCAGGAAAAAATATGGAGCTAAAAGCTAAGTCCAAAATTGAAATTGATGGACAAACAATCTCTTTGAAAGGAAAAACAAAAATAGAACTCGTCGTCGGAGGCTGCAAAATTGCTCTGACTACGAGCGGAATCAAAATTGAAGCACCTAAGATTACAATTAAAGGCCAAGCAAAAACTGAAATATCAGGCGCTCAAGTTTCAGTTAAAGGTCAAGCTAAAACGGACATAAAAGGCGCATTAGTCTCAATACAAGGTTCAGCAATGACACAAATTAAAGGTGGGGCTATGGTGCAATTAAAAGGTGGCATTGCCAAAATAAACTGATGAAACTAATAAAAATCCCTTATGAAAAAGCATGTCAAGTTACTGACATATACGAAGCAGAAACAGACTTTCTTTCAACAGCGGTTCAGGACGATTTTACCCCTTACGATTCGATTAAGGTGGGGCTTGATAATGAATTATTTTCGGATACAGTTACTTTTATAGCTCATGGTTTACCAATTCGAGAAGCTGTTTGGTGGGCTGTATGTTGTACCAAACACCGCACTGATTGGAATATCCCTGAAAAACAGGCGATCGATGCAGCTGAAGCATGGGTTTTCAAACCCGATGAATCATATCGACGATTAGCTGAAAAAGCAGTTGATACTGCAGGCCTTGACACTGGTGCAGGTTGGGCTGCGCAAGCCGCTTTTTGGAGTGGTGGAAGTATGCTAGCTGTAGATGCGCCTATTATCCCACCTCCACCTAATTTGTACGCTCAGGCTGTGGCTGGTTGCATTAATCTATCAGCTGTTTATCCCGATGGGGAAAATGCAAAATCAAATTACTTAACTTTTATAGAAATTGGATTAAAGATCGCACAAGGCGGCAATGGGAGCCTTTAATATTTAAGCTAATATAATAACTCAAGTTTCGGAGTTCAAAAACAAGCTTTTACGATACTTAATTAACTGATATATAAAGAAAAGATGATGGTTAATGTGTTATAATCTTGTTGTCTAGACAATAACAACACACTAACCCTCAGATAAATATTGACATGAAATCACTTGAGCTTCCATCTTTAACTTCCAAGTTTTTACAACAATCTAACCTTCAGGTAGATAACTCATTCAGTACCTCGTGGAAACAACTTTGATTTGCCTCTATGTTGACTATCTGTGGTTTCCATAAACGTACTGGAACTTCTGCGAGTGAAATTGTATTCCTGCTCATGCTCTGGGTTTGGCTGAAAGCCGATACCATTGCCATGTTCACTCGGGAATCACTTCTCAGCTTTTCTTCTGCTAAGAAAGATGCGTTATACGACTTATTAAATCGTGAGGATTTAAATTGGAGGAAGTTACAGCTTAATACCGCTAAAAAGCTCATTAAGCTGGAAGGTAAAAGCAAAGTGCGAGCTTTCGTTGTTGATGACTCGGTCAAAGTCCGCCGAGGTAAGAAAATGCCTGGCGTATCAAGTCACGTTGATCATTTAACAAGCCGCTGTGTTATGGGACAACAAGTGCTTACTTTTGGTTACGCTTCCGATACTCAATTTGTTCCTTTGGATAACGAAATTTTTATTAGTAACTCATGTTACGCAGTGCTCACTTTTAAAGACTGTAATTCTGTAAAAGCAGTTTTTATCGCTTTTAGATATAATTTTGCCCTCAATTCAAATTTATTCAGTTTCAGCTTCGACGCTAAAATTTCTAATT